>Ga0134101_1000032_pt1 | contig 193770 bp, 176 predicted proteins | sample 12_3_2metaG_FD_94446 | JGI IMG/M metagenome (GOLD analysis project Ga0134101, IMG submission 94446) | Switchgrass degrading microbial communities from high solid loading bioreactors in New Hampshire, USA - 12_48_3.3_201_A2 metaG | ecosystem: Engineered > Bioreactor > Semi-continuous >...
AGTAAGTCTCTGCCAGATTTATATTCCTCAATAGCTCAGTCGGTAGAGCATGCGGCTGTTAACCGCAGGGTCGTAGGTTCAAGTCCTACTTGAGGAGCCAAAGAGTAGATTCTATGTGAGTCTACTCTTTTTTAGTGCAAACAACAGACCAGGAACGGAAGGACTGGGTGCCAAAACCGAAGAAAACCAGAGTTATGTGTGTATTTGCGTTATTTTACAATAAATAATTTAAATTAGCCTATTTATTAGCATTTTGGTTTGATTTTTTACATTCTATTATGTATAATCTCTATGTATGTGTGAATTGACTTGTACATATAAAATCTGTACTAATCAGTCATACTATCTACATGAGAAAATAATTTTGAGATGAGGTACTTATGAGAAAGAAAAAAATCACTAATGTATTGGCAAGTTTAATAGTTGTTTCAATGCTTACTTCATGTACAGCATTTAGCGGAAGCAATGATGAGAAAGAAGTTGGCGAAATAAGTGCAAACTCATCTGCAACAGCGCAAAATAGTCCCTCAAATGCAAGTCAAACACCAGCCACTCAAACAGATGTACAAGCTGCTCCTTCTACTGCTGAGAATACTTCATCTGAACCCTCCGCAGATACAGGTGAAGAGAAAAAGCCACAGTCGGCCAATAGACTTCAGCTTTCCCCAGGTATAGAGGAGGTAAAGGTAAAAGCGATTTATTTGACCGGACCTACAGTTGGATCAACAGAGAGAGTGGATAAAATTATTGATTTGGCAAATAGGACAGAGTTGAATACGGTTGTAGTAGACATTAAGGAAGATGGCGCCGTAAATTATGAATCAGAGCTTGAAGATGTAAAAAAGTATGGAAAGCAAATAAAGTACTACGATCCCGAAAAACTTGTTAAGAAATTCCACGACAATGGGATATATGTAATCGGGCGAATTGTTACCTTTAAGGATCCAACTCTTGCTAAAAACCGAGCTGACCTTGCTATTAAGAACTCTAAAGGATCACTCTGGTTGGAAAATGGTAAAACACCGTGGACTAATCCATATAATGAAGAAGTATGGGATTATAACATTGCTATTGCAAAAGAAGCTATAGCAAAAGGATTTGATGAAATACAGTTTGATTATGTAAGATTTCCAACAGGAAAAAAATCAGATTTCAATTATGGAACAAACGTACCTGAAAAGGCTGAAGCTATTAATGGCTTCTTAGCAAAGGCAAACAAAGAGTTGTACGAAGAAACCGGTGTTCCGGTATCTGCCGATGTATTTGCAATTATTGTTGAAAGTAAGCCTGACGGTGAAAGCATTGGTCAAAGGATAACAGAGGTTGGTAAGGACATTTATTGTATTAGTCCAATGATTTATCCTTCACACTATGCTAATGCTGCTAAAAAAGGTATTATGGCTAATGGTGTAGGTCAGAAGATTAATGGTATAACATTTACAAAACCAGATTTAGAACCATATAACGTTATGTATAATGCACTATTATCCACTAAAGCCAAAATAGCTGAAACACCTGGTTATAAGGCAAAGGTAAGACCTTATTTGCAAGCCTTTACAGCAAAGTACCTGCCAAATGGGTATTATATGAATTACGGACCTCAGCAGATCAGGGAACAGATAAAGGCTGTATATGATGCAGGTTATGAAGAGTGGATATTGTGGGATCCTAGCAATAAGTATCAGGAAGCATATTTTGAACCTGAAAAATAGTTTTTATTTGAATAACTAACAGGCATAAAATTAAGCGGGATTGCTATTATGTGAAGCCATCCCGTTTTTTTATTGACAAAAAAGTATTAATGCCTGTATAAAAGTAAGTATTAAAAACCGCATGGCTGGATTTCAATTTTTATTGAGTTAGTTTTGAACTTTTACTTGTGTTAGCATTAAGCAACTATTTAAAATAATGAAACTTGTTTTAACTATTGCAATGAGTGAAATAGTAATGAATAAGGCCTCATTTACAATTAAAATATCTAATTATTGAAATGTTGCCCATTGCATGATACAATATATTGTGCTATTAATGAATAAAAACACTAAATATAGATTTATGATTTGAAGGAGGATTTTGAATGAAGCTTTCAGATAATGCAATTACTGTTTTGGAAAAAAGATATCTGGAAAAAGATGAAAATGGAAACCTTGTTGAAAATGTTGAGGGTATGTTTAGACGTGTTGCTAAAGCTATTGCAGCTGCGGATAAGGATTATACCGATAAGGCTGGGCTTGATAATATAGAGAATCAATTTTTCGATATGATGGCTAACCTTGATTTTTTACCCAACTCACCTACATTAATGAATGCCGGAAGACCATTAGGCCAGCTTAGTGCCTGCTTTGTTTTACCGGTTGAAGATACAATGGAGGGCATTTTTGAAGCTATAAAAAATGCTGCGTTGATACATAAAAGCGGAGGCGGTACTGGTTTCAGTTTTTCAAGGTTACGTCCAAAGGGTTCGGCAGTGAATTCAACTGGAGGGGTAGCCAGCGGTCCTATTAGTTTTATGAAGGTTTTTAATGCTGCCACAGAAGCAGTAAAACAAGGTGGGACCAGACGTGGTGCCAATATGGGTATTCTTAGAGTGGATCACCCGGATATTCTTGATTTTATTACATGTAAAAAGGATAATACAGAAATTACCAATTTTAATATCAGTGTGGGTATTACCGAAGACTTTATGAAGGCAGTTGAAAATAATCTTGAATACCATCTTATTGACCCAAGAACTAAAAAACCTGTGGGTAAATTAAATGCCAAAGAAGTCTTTGACCTGATTGTTGAAATGGCTTGGAAAAATGGTGAACCAGGTATTATTTTCCTAGACAGATTAAATAGGGATAATGTTACACCAAAGCTGGGGGAAATTGAGAGTACAAATCCCTGCGGAGAACAGCCACTGCTTCCATATGAGGCTTGTAACCTTGGGTCTATTAATTTGTATAATATGCTCAATGCTGAAAAAAATTCTTTGGACTATGATAAATTAGCAGCTACAGTAAAAAAAGCAGTACACTTTTTAGATAATGTAATTGAAGTGAACAAATATCCGCTGCCTGAAATTGATAAAATGACCAGAGGTACAAGAAAAATTGGGCTTGGAATTATGGGGTGGGCAGATATGCTGTGTGCACTTAGAATTCCATACAACTCTCAGAGAGCCATAGATCTTGCTGACAAGGTTATGAGTTTTATTCGGAAAAATGCCCAGAAAGCTTCTCAGGAATTGGCCGAACAAAAGGGTGTATTTCCGTATTATCAGGATAGTATATTTGCACAAAAAGGAGTAAAAATACGTAATGCTACAACAACAACTATTGCTCCTACAGGTACCCTTAGTTTAATTGCCGGAGTGTCCAGCGGCATTGAACCTATATTTGCTATTTCCTATATAAGAAATGTTATGGATAATAATGAGCTTATTGAGGTTAATCCGGTATTTAAGGACATCGCAATAAAAGAAAATTTCTATTCAGATGAACTGATGAAAAAGATTGCAAAGTCGGGTACCATTAGAGATATTGAAGAGATTCCGAAGGAAATACGCGATATTTTTGTAACTGCCCATGATGTTTCACCTGAATGGCACGTAAAAATGCAGGCTGCTTTCCAGAGACATACCGACAATGCTGTTTCAAAAACAGTTAATTTAAGTCATGATGCGTCCAGGGATGATGTTAGAGAAGTATTCACTCTGGCTTACAAAGCACAATGTAAGGGTGTTACCATCTATAGGGATGGAAGTCGTGATATGCAGGTGCTTAACATTGGAAAAGTACAAGGAAAGGAAGATACTAAAAGTGAGCCGCAGCCTGAAGCAGAAAATATCTATTGTGATTCCTGCAATGATATTTCAAAACGAATATCAGGTATTGAGCCAAGGCCAAGACCGGATATAACTACAGGCTTTACAGAAAAGGTTAAAATAGGCTGTGGTAATCTTTATATAACAGTAAATTACGATGATAAAGGAATTTGTGAAGTGTTTACCAATACCGGCCGTGCTGGCGGATGCCCATCCCAGTCAGAAGCAACCAGCAGGCTTGTCTCAGTAGCACTCCGTTCCGGTATGGATGTTAAATCAATTGTTGAGCAGCTAAAGGGAATAAGATGCCCTTCGACTATCCGTCAACAGGGGCTTAAGGTTCTGTCTTGTCCTGATGCTATCGGAAGGCTTATTGAAAAGGTGGCAAGAATACAGGGAAATAAGGAGGAAGACGGAAGCAATGATTTTACTACCCAGGAATACAGCGTTGTTCAGCGACCAAACTCGTCTGGGAGAAGCGAAACTGCCTGCGCCTCAGAGTGTTATGATTGTACAATAAAGGATGTGTGTTCAAATCCTGATATGAGGATTGATGAGATGAATCTGGGAGGCGCATGCCCTGAATGCGGTCACATAGTTGAACATGAAGGTGGATGTGTTATTTGCCGGAACTGTGGGTATAGCAAGTGTGGATGAAACCTTACCATATTGTAAACACTAGATTTTAAAATTATTAAGTTTGGTTTTGAAATTTTTAAGACTTGATACTGAAGTTTTTATTAAATTTTTATGTGATAAATATGTGATAAAAAAGGTTTTAATTTAATTATCTTAATTATTTAGGAAACCTCCTGTACAGAACCTGATGAAAAGGTTTAGTGCAGGAGGTTTTATGCACTTTATTATTATGATGTATTCATCTCACAATTAGAAAAAGGTATGAGTTTACTTTTACTATATAAAATATTGTAATATGAAAATAAACGGTATAATGGAATTGTATGTAAAATATACAATTTAATACTATAAAATATATCACGTAATTAAAGTGAAGCAAAAGCTATAAAACAACCAATAAAAATTTTGTAGTTTTTTGAAAGTATTTTTGATTTTTGTTTTTGATATTGAGATTAAATAAAAGTTAGGAGTTATCATTAATAATATATGGGCTGTAGGTAAAAATTCCAACACCATATATCTCAATGGTAGAGGGGTCTATTATAAAGCATATAATTCTAATGACAAATGGAGAATTGAAACAGAGGGTTATTGGATATCATAAACTTCTTTTTATTACATCATATACAGCAATCTTTAGTAGGATTATAAATCCAAAAATATATAATTCCAGGTTAATATTACAACTTTGTAACTATTTTTGATAATATAAGCTGTAAAATGGATAGAGGTATTACATTCTGGATAAATGTACTAATCAAAGACGTTCAATATATTACCAGCTCCGGGTACAGTGAAAGAAAATATTATGTTAATATGGAGGGACTTACATGATAAACAAGGATAAAGTTAAAGGATTTATTTCAGGTATAATATTTACAATGGTTCTCAGTATTTCAGTAATAGGTGTAACAGCTTTGGCATCACCTGCTAAAAGTACTATACCAGTTGTATATGATGACATAAAAATATACGTGGATGGAACTCTTATTGAGCTGAAGGATTCCAGCGGTAATGTTATTAAGCCATTTATCTCCAATGGTGTTACATATCTGCCTGTTGCAGCAGTGAGCAGGGCATTGGGAAAAGATGTTAGCTGGGATGGCAAAACAAAAAGTATTTATATAGGCAAAAAACCCGATAAAATTGAAGAAGTTACTGTATCAAATGTTGAGGAGCTATTTGCTGCATTTGGGTCCAACAAACATATAAAGCTGAAACCAGGAATATATAATTTATCTGATTTGAAACAAGATTATAATACCGAAAACATTCACTGGGAAGAAGTATTTGATGGTAAAGAACTTATATTAGATAAGATTTCAAATTTAACTATAGAGGGACTGGGAGATAAACCTGTTGAATTGATTGCAGAGCCGCGATATGCAAACGTTCTTACTTTTTTAAACTGTAATAAAATAGCCATAAAAAATGTAAAAGCAGGGCATACAATTGAAAAGGGTTATTGTACTGGAGGAGTATTCAACTTTATTTCATCAAAGAATATAGATATTTCAAACAGTATCCTATATGGATGCGGAACCTATGGCATTATTGCATTATATACAGAAAACTTACAGTTCACTGACTCAATCATTGAAGAGTGCACATATGGAGCAATGACAATAGATAATTGCAAGAATTTTAAATTTTCAAACAGCATAATAAGAAAATGTGAAGAATACAGTTTATTTGATATAATTTCTTCATCAAATATTATATTCGACAAATGTGAAGTTACTGATAATAAAGGAAGCGAAGTGTTATTAGTTAATTCATCAAGTGGAATAAAATTTACAAATTGTGTGTTTAAAAATAATGATTTTACTAATAATATATCTTACCCAGATATTGACTTTACCGGCACAGATTTTGAGTGAAAATAATTGTAAATTTGGTTGAAATTTGTCTCTTTTTAATGTATTATTAGTAAAATTAATACATAAAAGGGGGACATTATGGAAAATAAAGAAATTATAAAACATTTTTATGAAGTTATTTCTTCAGGTGCTCTTCTTGATGAGTTTGATAAGTATGTTTCAAAGGATTGTACAATTAGAATTGGAGAACAGCTAATTCCGGTAGGTTTAGAAGGAATGAAGCAACACCTGATTGATGTTAGAAAGACATATCCGGATTTAAAAATCAAAGTAATACGTCAGTATTGTGACGGTGATTACGTTATTTCAGAAATTATTACTGAGGGTACACATAAAGGTGAATGGTTAAATATGAAGCCTACTGGGAAAAAACTGGTTTTTACAGGGGTTGATATTGATAAAGTTGTGGATGGCAAAATTGTTGAACATGGAGGAGCAGTAAATACATTTGAAACTTTATTCGAAGCAAAAATAATTCAACCAAGTCCATAAAAATAAAAGTTATCCAAATCAAGCATGCAGATGTTTTGATTTGGATTTTTTATTTTGATTTGATTTTTTATATATTTATACATTTTATATATTTAAAAAGAGTTTTAAAGTTCCGGGATGTTTGTTATTTTGTGCAAAAAAATATAAAAGACTTGTCTTTGGGCTACAATCTCAAAAAATTCCTCCTTTCAATATTGAACTAATTAAATATTGCTGTATAATAATGATGTATGCACAAGTTGTAGGAATTATATGTACAAAGGGTTATCTGGCTATACTTACAATATGAACAGATAACTTTTTCAAGAGATTGTACTATTAACTTGACTTGTACGTACAAATATTTCTACAGTAGTTATATTAATAAAATAATTAAAGGGGGCTAAATAGTATGAATAATGTACCAAAGGTGAAACTTGGAATTGTTGCTGTTAGTAGAGACTGCTTCCCTGCTGAATTAAGCATGGAGAGAAGAAAGGCTGTTGTTAAGGCCTGTCATGAAAAAGGTCTGGAAATCTTTCAAACTAGCACAGTAGTTGAAAATGAGTGTGATGTACTAAAAGCTCTACAGGAATTAAAAGATGCAGAAGTTAATGCACTTGTTGTGTATCTTGGAAACTTTGGACCTGAAGGACCTGAAACTTTACTGGCACAGAAGTTTGATGGACCAGCTATGTATGTTGCTGCAGCTGAAGAAACTGAAAATAATCTTATTGGCGGCCGTGGAGATGCTTATTGCGGTATGCTGAATGCTTCTTATAACCTTGGCCTTAGAAAATTGAATCCATATATTCCTGAATATCCTGTTGGAGACTCCAAGGATGTAGCGGATATGATTGCTGATTTTGAAAATATAGCAAGAATACTGCTTGGATTGTCCAAATTAAAGATATTTAGCTTTGGTCCGAGACCATATAATTTCGTGGCATGTAATGCTCCAATCAAACCTTTGTTTGACTTGGGTGTGGAAATAATGGAAAATTCTGAGCTTGATCTTTTTGAAGCATATAACAAGCACAAGGATGATCCAAGAATACCAGCAATTGTTAAAGAAATGGAAGAGGAATTAAAGGATGGAAACGGATATCCTGGTATTCTTCCAAAGCTGGCACAATATGAGCTCACTTTATTGGATTGGATAGAAGAAAATAAAGGTGCTTCCGAATATGTTGTATTCGCAAATAAATGCTGGCCGGCATTCCAGACTCAATTCGGATTTGTTCCATGTTACGTAAATTCAAGACTGGCTGCAAGAGGAATACCTGTAGCTTGTGAAACTGATATATATGGAGCATTAAGTGAATACATAATCACCTGTGCTACACAAATGCCTGCAACTCTTCTGGATATAAACAACTCAGTACCTAAGGATATGTACAATAATAACAAGGAATTGTTTGAGGGCTATTCACTTACTGACTTGTTCATGGGCTTCCACTGCGGAAATACACCTTCATGTATGATGAAGAACCATGCAATGAAGTATCAGCTCATAATGCACAGACTCCTTGAGCCTGATAAGGAACCTGATATATCAAGAGGAACACTTGAAGGAACAATCAGACCTGGAGAAATTACATTCTTCAGACTTCAGGGAACAGCAGATTGCCAGCTGAAAAGCTATGTTGCCGAAGGAGAGATTATTGACGTTGATCCAAAATCCTTTGGTGGAATTGGTGTATTTGCAATAAAAGAGATGGGCAGATTCTACAGACATGTATTGATTGCCAAGAGATATCCACACCATGGAGGAGTTGCCTTCAAGCACGCAGGTAAGGTTCTCTTTGCTGCAATGAAGCTTCTGGGTGTTGAGGATGTTGCTTTCAATCAACCTAAATCCATGCTTTATAAGGATGAAAATCCATTTGCATAAAAATTAGATCTGTTTTTAAATTGATATAAATTATTTTTTCTGGTTTATATACCTTATATGAAAAACCCTGTTCTGAATCTGTTAAAAAGCTTCAGAACAGGGTTTTGATGTTTTAGCAATGAGAAGTTATAATGAGAAGATTTTATAACTTATTCAGCCCTGTAAATCAGGAACCTATGTCCCGGGTCATTTTTGTATAATTCAGGGACTTTTATCTCATTAACAATCCGGAAAATTGATGTGGTTTCTAGAAAGTAGATATACTCCTTTGAAGGATAGTATAGAATTATATCTACAGTCCTTTTATGTATTCCAGCAGAGGATAGAATATTATTTACCACCTTTGCAAATATCTGCATGGAAAAGGGATTAAAAAAATAAAACTTGTTGCTGGATTCAGAAATAACATATTCTTCTGCCAGGCAGTTCAGGAAGTAAAGATTATTCCCCTTGCTTCCATTTGCCTTAGAATAGCGCTTCAGATTTTCAACAGCTTGTTTATAGAAAAACTTGTTCATTTCTATCCCAGTAACTTTAGACTTAAAAAAATGATTAATATAAAAACTAAACCTTCCTTTACCACATCCGAAGTCAACAATATCATCAGCAGCATAAAAAGTATAATGTTCTGCTAATGTTTCTAAAGCCGAATAGGAGGTGGGTTCGTATCTGTGGTAGTGGATTGACTCATTAAATTCTTTTTGATGGCCTGTTGTTGTTATATGAAACAACTTTTCGTAAAAATTCTCATCCATTAAAGTTATCTCCATTAGTATTCTGTATTATTCTGTTGTCCTTATTATACATCCAAAATTATTAAAAACATTAAAAAAAGCTTATTTCAATAAATCGATTACCTTTTTTTATGTAGAATTATCTAATTGATATATATATTTACACTATAGTAATATTTTGTTATATTAGTAGCTGGTATAATGGGTTTTCAAATCTTACTGTTTTACTAATTTCTTGACATCATGCTGCTGAAAAATACATGCCCAAATTATTTTTTCAAAATCATACTGTTCATTTGGAAAGAAGGTTTTTATGGAAAATCAACAAAGAAAAATCTCAAGATTTACTTCAGTAAGAAATAACATTTATGCCATGAAAATGGCATGGACCATGGGGAAAAAAGGTGTAATACATTCTTTGATATCTTCATTTTTGGACTATTTTGAATGGGTATTTTACAGTGCATTTTTTATGAGGTACCTTGTAAATGCATTTGAAAAGGAAACAAGTTTTCAGAGTATCCTTTTATTCATTTTATTATGTGGTCTGATATTTTGCTTAATAGGACTGTATAGGAGTTATATCAACAATGTTACAATTCCATTAATCAGTACAAAGATATATGAAGGACTTTACATAATGCTTTATCAAAAGGCCAGAAATGTTGAACTGAGCTGCTTTGAGGATTCAGAGTTTTATAATAAATACACTATGGCCATAGATGGCGCAGGAGACAAAATAGCAAGCGTTGTTAAATGTGTGAGTGGTATTTTGTCGGGTTCCATAGCAACAGGAGTAGTATTTTACTCTATGTATGATATTGATAAAGTGGCCGTGTTGTTTGTTATATTCCCCATAATAGGAAACTTTGTTTTTGGTGGAATCATGAATAAATTTGTATTGAAGCGTTATAGAGAAGGTATACCAAGTGAACGGGTTTTCCAGTATGTAAACAGAGTTATGTACCTTGCGGAATATGCGAAGGAAATTCGATTATCCAACGTGTACAGGCTGATAAAGGAGAAGTATGATAAAGCTATAAAAAGAACCTTTGATATTTCAGATAAATATGCACCAAAAATAATCCCCTTAGAGTTTTTAAAAGTTGTATTTACCTTTTCCTTTATTTTCGAGGGAGTGCTGCTTTATGGTGCATACAAAGCAATGGTCGTTAAAAGTGTATCTCTCTCTGAATTAGCAGTACTCGCAAGTACTATGGTTGCAGCTACCTGGATTTTAATAGGACTTTTTGAGAATATTGTGGAAGCAATGAAAAATGTGGACTGTTTGTCAGCAATCTACGTACTTTTATTGAGTACAGGGAGGTAATTCCGGAGGACTGGGACGGAATTATACCTGATCAGACTATAAAATCTATTGAATTCCGCAATGTCAGCTTTTCATACAAAGATGGCAAATATGCTTTAAAAAACTTAAACTTTCGTATAGAAGGTAACAGTGTTGTAGCTTTGGTAGGGCACAACGGAGCCGGTAAAACAACTATTATCAAGCTGTTATTTAGATTGTATGACCCTACTTCGGGAGAAATTCTTGTTAATGGAAGAAATATAAAAGAATATAATTTACGTGCATACCGCCAACTATTTGCTGCTGCTTTTCAGGATTACAAGGTGTTTGCACTTTCAGTCAAGGATAATGTCCTGATGGGACGTAAGGTTAAAGGCGTGGATGAAGCTGTTATTGAAGCATTAAAGAAGGCCGGAGTTTATGAAAAGGTGATATCTCTTCCAAATGGAATAAATACAATTCTTACAAAAGAATTTGATGAAGATGGTGCTGTTCTTTCCGGAGGACAGTACCAGAAGATAGTAGTGGCAAGAGCGTTTGTACAAGATACTCCTGTAAAAGTATTTGATGAACCATCATCAGCACTTGATCCTATTGCAGAATATGAGATGTATAAAAGTATAATGAAAGAGAGTAAGGACAAAACCATGATATTTATCTCCCACCGATTGTCATCAGTGCGAAATGCCGACAGGGTATTTATGTTTGATAAGGGAGAGCTTATTGAACAGGGTACTCATGAGGAACTTAATGAATATGAAAGGTTCTTATGCAGATATGTATACAAAACAGGCTATGAACTATCTTGCAGTGAATAATATTGAGGAGGGGGTTGTACTATGAAAACAAAACAGCCCTTCAGGCAGGTATTAAGTAATAATTTGTTTATTCTTAAAATATGTTTTTCAGCATCACCGGTATACATAATAGCATTTATACTGGATATATTGAGAAATCAAATCCTTATATTTGTTGAACATACCTATGGTATTGCATATGTATTGGAATCTGTAGAATTTGGCCGGCCTTTTCATAATGTGGCTGTGTTTTTAATAAACCTGTTTATTTTAATTGGAATTGGAATGATATATGGAGCGTTTGTTTCTCATAAGTTAGCACCAAAGGCACTGCCAAAGATGAAACAGAAATTAAAGTTCATGCTTTATGAAAAAGCACAGAAACTGGATTTGGAATGCTATGACAATCCGGAGTACTATAATGAATTTGTTCTGGCAGTTTCAGAATCGGATAAACAGGTTGAGCGGCTTCTGGAATTATTTAATAAGCTTTTTACCGGACTTACGGTTTTTGTAACTACGGGTGTGTACTTCCTGGTAAAGGACTGGCTCTCGGTATTCTTTGTACTTGTTTCCTTTATTTGTTCCTTTTTACTTATGCAGGTATTCAATAAAATTAACTATAAAATACGTCTGGAAAAAAATCCTGAAGAAAGACAAAGAGCTTATGTTAATCGCGTTTTTTATCTGAATGATTATGCTAAGGAACTGAGATTAAATCCTGATGTTTCCAATAAGCTTTTTGAGAGGTTCAAAGAGGCTAACAGGAAGATATACAGTATAGATAAAGCCAATGGTAAGAAGAAATTCATTATAAGCTTTCTCAGAGACTATGTATCTAATGACTTCATAAGTGACGTACTTTATATAACTTATCTGGTATATAAGGCTACTGTGCTTAAAATGATTTCATACAGTAGTGTTATTATTTTGTTTAATTCCTTCGGAAGACTTAAGAGAAGCCTTAGTATTATAACAGAAATTTACCCATATGCCAGTGAGACAAGTTTATATGTAGAAAAAATTCGCAGTTTCCTGAATTATCAACCTAAGATAGTGAGTAAAAAGAAGCTTGAAGTACCTAAAGAGCCAAAAACTTTTGAGTTGAAAAACATATCTTTTTCCTATAAAGAGGGAGAAAACAATATTATTAAAAACATAAATATGGTAATTAAACCATATGAAAAAATAGCACTTGTTGGATATAACGGAGCTGGTAAAACCACTTTAATCAAGCTGCTTATGCGCCTTTATGATGTGAATGAGGGATCAATCTACCTGGATGGTACTGACATTAAGGACTATGATGTTGCTCAATACCGCAATTATGTGGGGACGGTATTCCAGGACTATATGCTGTATGCTGCCACAGTTAAGGAAAATGTGTTGTTGGATAATGCTGATAAAGTGCCGGACAAGCCGGTAATTACGGCGTTGGAGCAAAGCGGATTTTCAGAAAGACTGAAGCAGTTTGAGCATGGGCTGGATACACCATTGACGAGAGAATTTGAGGAGAACGGAGTTAACTTATCAGGAGGAGAGGCTCAAAAAATTGCAATATCCAGAGCCTTTTACAAGGACTCAAGTCTGATTATACTCGATGAACCATCCTCTGCACTTGACCCCATAGCCGAATATCAGTTGAATCAGTCAATGCTGGAGGCAGCTGAAAATAAAACAGTGGTTTTCATATCTCACAGGCTTTCCACTACCCGTTTGGCTGATAAGATATTTATGCTGGAAAACGGAAGAATAATTGAAGCCGGCAGTCATGAGGAACTACTGGAGATGAACGGAAAGTATGCTGAAATGTGGCGAGTACAGGCCGGGCAATATATTGGCAGCTAGGACTGCCAGTCTGATTAGCCCTGACAGATTTATGAGTCAAGCAATAACTATTTGTATCAACTCTCATTATTGTACTGAAAAAGAAAAAATGCTAAAATTAAACAATAAAATGTTTCTTTATGGAAATAAAGGTCTTTTATGGGTTTATAAATAATAACTGAAAGTGGTGTTCAGCATGCCAACTATTGGGATTGATCTTGGAACAACAAATAGTCTTGTTGCTTACTGGGGGGAGAATGGGGCTGAAATAATTCCCAACAGTCTGGGTTCAAACCTTACTCCTTCTGTTGTTAGTGTAGATAACAACAACGGAGAAATATACGTGGGACAAATTGCAAAGGAGAGATTAATAACACATCCTACATTAACTGCATCAGTCTTTAAAAGATTTATGGGAACGCAGAAGACTTATGAGTTGGGGAAGTATACTTTTTCCCCCGAAGAACTATCGTCATTTATATTAAAATCATTAAAAGCCGATGCCGAAGCATTTCTTAAACAACCAGTTAATGAAGCTGTTATTAGTGTACCGGCATATTTTAATGACAGTCAGAGAAAAGCTACCAAATATGCTGCAGAGCTGGCAGGGCTAAAAGTTGAAAGACTTATCAGTGAACCCACTGCAGCTGCTTTAGCCTATGGGTTACATCAGGAAAATTCTGATATTAAATTTCTAGTTTTTGATTTGGGTGGAGGAACTTTTGATGTTTCAATTCTTGAGTTCTTTGAGGGAATAATGGAGGTGAAATCTATAGCCGGGGATAATTTTCTCGGTGGTGAGGATTTTACACAAATTCTTGTATCTCATTTCATAAATAAAAACGGGCTTGATTATGATAAGCTGGGTTCGGGATTAAAATCAATTATTTACAAGGAGTCTGAATTATGCAAGTATGGTCTTTCCTCCGATCATACTTCTATAATGAGAGTTCATATTGATGAACGATATATTGAGACTTTGGTTACAAGAGAAGATTTTGAGAAAGCTGCCCATGGACTATTACTAAGACTGCGGCTCCCCATTGAGAGAGCTTTACGGGATGCCAATTTGTCTACCAGTGAATTAGATGCTGTTATCCTTATCGGCGGTGCTACTCGTATGCATCTGGTCCGTTCAGCGGTATCAAAAATGTTTGGTAAGGTTCCATATTCAAATATAAATCCTGATGAGGCAGTTGCTTTAGGCGCAGCAATTCAAGCGGCACTGAAGGAGCGTAACCAGGCACTGGATGAGATAATTTTAACCGATGTATGTCCATATAGCCTTGGGACAGACGTTGTAAAGGAAATATCGCCCAATGTAATGGAAGGAGGATATTTTTCACCAATAATAGAATGAAATACACCTATACCGGTCAGTCGAGTTCAAAGATTCTATACTGCAACAGATAATCAAAAGGTGATACGCATAGGGGTTTATCAGGGTGAAAGCAGAAAAGTAGATGGGAACATCAAACTTGGCGAGCTGGACATAGCGGTTCCTCCAGAGCCTAAGGGTAGTCAATCAGTAGATGTAAGATTTACATACGATATTAACGGACTTCTGGAGGTAGAGGTAACTGCTGTTAAAACTCAGGATACAAAGAGAATTGTAATAGAGAAAAATCCCGGTAGTTTAAGTAAAAGAGAAATAGATGAAAGATTAAAATTATTATCCAAATTAAAAATACATCCCCGGGACAAGGAGGAGAACAGGCTTTTGCTTGCCAGGGGAGAAAGACTTTATGAGGAGCACCTCGGAGATATGAGGGAGGCTATTTCTTATCAGATTGATATTTTTGAAAGGGCACTGTCTTCTCAGGATGAGAAGCTTATAAGAATTAAGGCCAAAGAATTTAAGGAGTTTCTTGACCATTTGGAAGGCAGGTACAGGTTTTAATGGATATTTGGGAAATACTCGGGATAGAGTATACTCAGGATATTAATGCAATAAAAAAGGCCTATGCAAAAAAGTTGAAAGTATATCATCCTGAAGATGATGCACGAGGATATCAAATGCTTAGGGAAGCCTATGATCAAGCTGTCAAAATTGCAAAGCTGGCAGGTAGATTGGAGGGCTCCCAATTTATAATTCATGTTGAAAATGAAGAGCCAACAGTTGTTGATACTGACATTTCTTTTGAAACAGAAATTAATAATATCATAATTGATGATAACATAATTGATGATAACATAGATAGTGATAACAGGAACGATATTACAAAATTCATTGAAATAATGGATAGTATTTATATGGACTTCTCTGCAAGAATAAATGTAAACACATGGATAGAGTTGCTTAATCATGATGTTGTTTGGAATCTGGAGAATAGAATAGAACTTTTTATTAAAGTTATAAGATTCCTGTCTCAGCACAGAAACCTTCCAAAGGAAGTCTGGGAACTGCTGGATGAAACCTTTCAACTGCAGAAGCAGATGAATAATCCCATTTTTTCCGAATATTATACTTTAAGAAACTTCTTAGTAAAAGTTTTTAGCCAGAAATCTATGACATTTGACTATCTGGTTAATATGGAATATGAGGACAGGGAGAGATATATTGAATTAAGAATCTATGCTCTTGACAGCCTTCGAAGAAAATGCTATGGAGAAGCATATGAATATATTGAAGAGGCTAAATCAATTTTCGATGGAGATCCGGAGCTGCTTTATTTGGAAGGAAGATATCTTTATATATTCACCAAAATCGATGAGGCAATTGATGTATTCTCCAGGGTATTGCAGCTTATGCCAGGTTATCAGGAGGTTTTGAAAAGCAGAGCCGATGCCTACATGAGAATAGACGATTTTATAAACGCAAAGACAGATATTGAAAAACTGATAGAATTAAAACCAAGTGATGATCTGATAATCTATCTTGCGAAAATTCATATAAAATTAGGCCAGCCAGTTGAAGCCAGAAATTTGTTTAAGAAGATAAATGCATACAACGGAATACCAAACGATAGTATTTTTCGAGAGTTATTGGAAACCAATAATTCAATTCTGAAAAGGTCAAAAGAGTTTTGTAGAAATGGTAATTTACATAAAAGTGAAATTCCTCTGATAAAAGCTGAGCTCAAAAGACTCAGAGAGTATGAAAAAGATTTAATAATTAATAGTGAAGATGTAATAGACAAAATATTCATAAAGACTATCATATGGCTTGTATTATTTATGTTATCTATATTGATTGCAGGGATATTGACTGGAATTTCAAGTAGAGACAAAAGTAATGCGGAGGTAGATAAAACCGGATTAGATAAGACTGTGGAAATGTTGTCTTCCCCGGGTATAAAAACTATAGTTAAAATAAATGATCTGGTGGTGCCTAATACATTTATACTCAAGAATACTAACGGTGAAATGTCAGGTGAACGTTTACTGACACTGGAAGAGTTAATTAATGTTGAAGACCCGTTAAAAAGAGCAGATGTATTATTGATTGGAAAAGCAGGCAAGGACTATTTGCTGATTCGTGGGAGCTTTAAGTTTTATTTGGAATTGGTAAAAAATGGACAAAAACTTGCAAAAGAACTGCCTTCAGAAATAACAATAGAGGGAAAGATTGCAGAAAATCACTTGACAGATCTGATATCAAAAATGAGAGATAAAATATCCAATGACAAATATGATAAATATCTGAATACAGTTGATTCAAAGTATATTTTTCATGCAGATAAACTTATCGAAGCTAAAAAGCCACAGAAAAGAACTGGTTTACCTGTTGGGATAATTACGTTATTAGTTGTGATGGTGGTGTTAGCAGGAGGCTATATTTTCTGTAAATCGGAGTAATTTTCTCATTATGTAATTTTAAGTTCCAACACATGAGGGTAGACTATAACTTATTATATTAAATTATTTGGCAGCCAAGGTTCTAATATATTTAAAGGTATTTTCATGCCGGGTATACTTTCACCAAGTTTTACTGTCGGTTTGAGTTTGCCATGATAATCACTTCCACCCGAACTATAGAGTTTGTGTTCAGCACAGTAATCCAGCAGAAAACTTGTGTTTTCTGCAGAATGAAGAGAATGATAACATTCTATCCCGTCAAGTGCATTAAGACTAACAATTGAGTCCAGAAATTCCTTATAATCATCCTCAAAATAACCATATGGATGAGCCAGGAATGCTTTCCCTCCGGCATTTTTTATAATATTGACAGTTTCTTCTACAGAAAGGTAGTTTTTTACCTGGTTAAGGAAGAATGGACTCTTCTCATTATTAACGCAGTTCCTATAAAAAGCATTTAAACTATTCCAAATTTCTTTAGTGAAATGTTTTTCGTTTTCAGGGTATTTCCTTAAGTCAGCATGCATCACCTGATTTGCAAAATATTTTGTGCCTTTAATTGATAGATTTTCAGTATATGAGATATTAAGGTTTTTACATACCAGCTTCATTTTCTCAAGGTATTCATTTTCTCTTTGAAAAAACTTTTCATCTGAAACAATGCCTGTCTGATCTATAGTTTCAAGGTCTATTCCGTAACCTAGTATTTCTATAGGCTTCCCGTTGTGTACAGCAGTAAATTCACAGCCGGGAATAATTTTTCCTTTAAAATACTCTCTACAGCTATTTGTCTTTAGCTTCTGATAAGCTCCAATAGAGTCATGATCAGTAATAGAAATATATTGTAGCCCAAGTTGTTGTGCTTTTTTCAGAATTTCTTCAGGCTGATCCGACCCATCAGATGAAGTTGTATGAATGTGCAAATCTATCATTTACATGGATCCTGATTATATATTTTATTAACTCTATTATTTTACCTTTTTAGCGTAATAAAATCAAATTTAACCATCGGATTTTAATTCTTCTTATAACCAAATAATATATTTTTTTTGTATCTAACCTCTTTACTTTAAAAATTGACCTGTTTTCCCCATTTTATAGGCAAGCAGGATGATACTTTGTTCTTCCTCAGACATTTTGCGGGCATACATTTTCTCAAATTGCCTGATAAGTCCATCTGTATCTATTATCTTTTTTGGCTTCCCTGGAGTCCTTTTTATTTTTTCCATAGGATCATAAGTTTGAGGCAGCATAAAGGGACTGTATTCAAGCTTTAACAGATTTTTTACTGAATAATTGAAATAGAGTGAAACAAAGGGCTGAATATTAATATACCTTCTTGATAAATTTTTAGTATTTAAATTATGTGATTCAGCATTTTTGAATAACTCCTTTAAATCAGACATCCCCCATAAACAGAAAACTACATCTGTATCTCCAAGAAACCTGATAAATTCTGTATATATTTTTGGAAAATACTCTGCATTTTGGAGCATTTCATATGTAATCCCTGTTAAATCAGTTATAAAGGTATCTCGTTGGTAACAGGGGATTTTCCGGAATAATTTTTTTGTAATGAGGAAAAATCCTGATTGAACTCCAAATCTAAGACTACATAATACATAAAAACTCCTTAAATCTGCATAATATTCCTTATTGTATAATTGTTGATAAGAATTATATAATTAATAAGTATATATTGGAAGGGGGCGTATTATATGGAGCCACTAAGAAATGTAAGCTTGATATCTGTCATATTTATGTCAATATCAATTGTATTATCATTTTTTGCTCCTATAGCTGTTATTGTTTTTATGGGAATCAAAAAGAGAATTAATTGGAAGGCAACTCTGCTTGGTTTTCTTATGTTTGTTGTTTTTGTAACAATTCTTGAAAATTTGTTGCATGTGTTGGTATTAGGTACCGATATTTCAAAGTCTGCAATATATAATAATATTTTTCTGTATGCTGTTTATGGGGGATTTGCAGCAGGAATATTTGAAGAAACAGCAAGATTTTTATGTTTCAGGTATATGCTAAAGATACATAGAGAGGAACCCTTAAGTACCGGACTGTCCTATGGGCTGGGACATGGAGGAGTTGAAGCAATATTAATAGGAGGGATTTCTTCTATAGGTAATCTTATTATGTCCATTATGATTAATAAGGGATTACTGCAAAGTATTACTTCGTCTATGAGCGGACAGCAACTTGATGATTTTTATAAGGGAATAAACGCGTTAGTGAATACGCCCTCCTATATGTTTTTATTAACTGGAGGGGAAAGGCTGGTTGCCATGGTACTGCAAATAGCATTGACCATGTTTGTTTTTGTAGCTGTCAGGGATAAAAAATGGAAGTATTATGTGTATGCAGTGTTTATACACGCCGGCGTAGATATTTTTGCAGTTTTATTCCAGAGGGACATAATACAGAATGTGTTTTTACTTGAGATTATAATACTAATTGTCACTGCTGCAGTTGCTTATATAGCTTACAGGCTGACCACAAAAAAAGATTTATCAGCCGGGGAGTACATTTGATAGCTGCACAATAGACTACAGTTATAAAGGAGAAAATATATGAATAACTTGAACTTAACAATGCTTACTGATTTCTATGAAATAACAATGGCCAACGGCTATTTTCAAAATGGTTGGAAAGACAAGATTGCATATTTTGATATGTTTTTCAGAAAAGTACCTGATAATGGCGGATTTGCTATTATGGCTGGAGTGGAACAGGTAATACAATATTTAAAAAATCTCCAATTCAGTCAGGAGGATATAGATTATTTAAGAAGCAGAAAACAGTTCAGTGAAGATTTCCTGGATTATTTGAAGAATTTCAAATTCAGTTGTGATGTATGGGCCATTCCGGAAGGCACACCTATTTTTCCTGGTGAGCCGGTGATTATAGTAAGAGGCCCTGTGATAGAAGCTCAGTTTATTGAAACAATGATTTTGATTACTATTAATCATCAAAGCCTGATTGCCACAAAAGCCAACAGGATAGTCAGAGCTGCTCAGGGAAGAGCAGTTATGGAGTTTGGATCAAGAAGGGCCCAGGGATATGATGGTGCCATATATGGTGCAAGAGCTGCATATATCGGGGGGTGTGTTGGTACAGCCTGTACAATTGCAGAAAAGGAATTTAACATACCTGCCATCGGAACAATGGCTCACAGCTGGATTCAGATGTTTCCAAATGAGCTGGACGCTTTTCGCTCATATGCAAGGACATACCCTGATAACTGTACCCTTCTGGTGGATACTTATAACACGTTAAAGTCAGGAGTACCCAATGCAATTAGGGCGTTTAATGAGGAGATTGTTCCAAGGGGGTTTAGACCCAAGGGTATAAGAATTGATTCAGGTGATATTACCTATCTGTCTAAGGCAGCCAGAAAAATGCTTGATGAAGCTGGATTTCCTGATTGTAAAATAGTAGCTTCTAATGCTCTTGATGAATTCATAATAAGAGATATGTTAATTGAAGGAGCTCAGGTTGATTTGTTCGGAGTGGGTGAAAGATTAATAACCTCCAGATCTGAGCCGGTTTTTGGTGGGGTGTACAAACTTGCAGCAGTAGAGGAAGATGGTAAGATTATTCCAAAAATCAAGCTAAGTGAGAATGTGGGAAAGGTAACCACTCCATGTTTCAAGCAGATTTACAGACTGTTTGACAAAGAGAGCAATAAAGCAATTGCAGATGTAATAACATTGCATGATGAAGTAATTGACGAGAACGAGGCCTACGAAATATTTGATCCTGAATATACATGGAAAAGAAAGACTCTGACCGGGTTCAGGGCACATAAACTGCTGGTGAAAATATTTGAAAATGGTCAATGTATATACGAGAGCCCCAATACCCAGCAGATAAAAGCATATTGTCAGGCTCAACTGGATACCATTTGGGATGAAGTAAAGAGATTTGAAAATCCCCATAAATATTACGTAGATTTGTCTAAAAAGCTTTGGGAGGAAAAGCAGAAGTTGCTGCAAAATTATTCCTCAGATTCAATTTCGATGCCACAAGGAGGAGCTAAGCATAATTAACTTCAGTATACAACTGCTGTATATTTACTTTGTTTTAACCATCATGATGTTCTCATTGGATGTGGGAGTGCAGTAGAGAGGTTAAGCAAATAAATAACTAAAGAATATGCTGCGTCCTTGACGGTGAAAGTCCGTTACGGGGGTTGATAGCACCAACCGTTAGCCAAGGGCAAGGGTGTCCATTTTGAGGTGGAATCTGAAGGAAGAGGTAGGCTAACTCTTTGGTCCGATGGACAGAAAACAGGTATGAATGTACTCATTCATACCTGTTTCATAATATATCCTATTCTATCCTACTCTATTCTATTTTCTCTTCTTCAATACAACATCATCATCCTTCAACTGAAGGGGCATAGTACATATTACTATATGCTTATGCTTTATCAACTGCCTTTGGAGTATAACTCTGGTATGATTATGGAGAACATTGTTCCACCATCTTTTTACAATAAACTGCGGTAGAATAACAGTAATAATATCTCCTTTTTGATAGTCGTACTCTGCAGATTCAATGAACATCAGAAGAGGCTCAACTACCTTTCTGTATGGAGAGTACTTAATTATTAACGGTATATCTGTATCTACCATATTATATTTTTCGCGGACTTTTTTACCCTGTTCTTCATTTATCGAAACATTAAATGCTACCACATTGTCTGAAATTGTTCTGGCATATCTTAAGGCACGTAAACTGGCTCTGTTGATGCTTGCTATGGGAACAATAACTCTGTTCCTGTATACATCACGAGGAATACTTACCTGCTTTAATTCCTCAGGGGTTAACTTCAGCTGTTTATGCAGTGCGGTATAGTGATTTTTAGTCTTAAGCATCATAAATATCATTATTGGAATAACAACTACTACAATCCAGGCACCCATTGTGAATTTGGTAATAGCAATAATAATTACTATGCTGAAAGTAAGAAGCATTCCAAATCCATTAATAACAGCTTTTATTCCCCAATTATCTCCTTTGTTTTTTACCCATCTGCAGAACATACCAGCCTGGGAAAGGGAGAAGGAAATAAAAACTCCTATAGCGTAGAGACCTATCAGCCTAGTAATATTTGCTTTAAACAATATAATCAATGCCGCTGCAAGAACAGACAGGAAAATTATGCCGTTGGAGAAGCTTAACCTGTCACCTCTCATACTAAGCTGTCTTGGAACATAACCCTCTTTGGCCATAACCGATATAAGATTAGGAAAGCCAAAATAAGCTGTATTCGCAGCAAGAACAAGAATACCAAAGGAAAGAATAGTAATAATGTAATATAAAATATTTTTTCCAAATATCATCCCTGCAATTTGAACAAGCATTGCACCATTTCTGGGGTCTACAGGATAATAATTAACTATTATGGAGGTTCCTCCAAAAACTACTAATACCAAAGTTGACAGCAAAGCCAGAACAGCTTTTGCATTTTTTGTAGCAGGCTCTCTGAAATTAGGAACAGAGTTGCTTACTGCTTCAACTCCGGTAAGAGCAGCACAACCATTTGTAAATGCACTGAGAAGCAGGAAGAGTGAAACTGGCTGTAAATTCGTTTCTGCAAGTTCTAAGGGTTCCGGTTTATAACCCATAAAAATCTTGACTACACCTACAACTAACATCAGAATAATTGAGAAAATAAAGAAATAGGTTGGAAGACTAAAGAGCTTTGCAGATTCCTTTATTCCTCTGAGATTACCCAATGTCATCAGAATTATCACAAAAACGCATAAATAGACAGTATAAGGCTTTAATACCGGAAATGCAGAAACAATCTGCTGTACACCTGAAGCTATACTAACTGCTACGGTGAGTATATAGCTTATACAAAGAGAAGAACCTGCAGTTACTCCTGCCAATAATCCAATATTTTCCTTAGCTACCACGTAGGCGCCGCCGCCGTTTGGATAACAGTCAATGGTTTGTCTGTAGGATAAAGTTAATATTCCCAAAAGCAAAATAATTCCTATGGAGATATATGCCATATACTTAAATGCCAGCATACCGGCAACTGGTAACAAAACCAGCAATATCTCCTGCCCGGCATATGCTACAGAGGAGATTGCATCACTTGAAAGTATTGGAAGCCCCCATAAGACTCCAAACTTTTCTCCCTTTATTTCTTCATTTTTAAGCGGTCTGCCTATGAGTAATCTTTTTATGGTTTTGTTCATTTCTTCATCACCAGTACTATTTATTATTGTATAAGTTTGTAAACAACATTATATTATTATAATTATTATAGAATATATTGTAAACAAGTATCTATATAGTATTTGATTTTTCTTAATTATAATGTAGAAAATAAATGTTAAATATTGCAAAATAGTTATTTATTATAGTATATATATAACAAATAGAACTATAATAGTTTATATACTAAATTATTGATATTTAAAGGTAATATAACCATGTATATTAAAATTGACTTTGAAAGCGAGAAAGCTATTTACACTCAGTTAATGGAACAAATCATTGAAGGTATAGCTTCGGGCCAGTTGAGAGATGGAGAACCGTTACCATCAGTGAGACAGATGGCAGAAGATATCGGAATTAACCTGCATACCGTTAATAAAGCATATAATCTTTTAAAGGCAGAAGGCTATATTAAGTTAGATAGGAGGAAGGGGGCCGTTGTCAGTTTAAATTTTCATAATTCAAAAGACCAAATAAAAGAAAAAATTTGCAATGACCTAAAACCTATTTTGGCTGATGCCTATTGTAAAAAAATAAGCAGAGATGAATTGGCGGAACTTGTAAACAAGATTTATGAAAGATTTGACAAAGCATAGTTCAGCAAAAATGAAACTTTAAGTTTACAAGTAATTGATGAATTATATCTTTGGTAAATAAACCTTGTAGTTAAGAAGAGGTGAGTTGTTATGTATGTGTATATAACTATAGTAAGTTATTTTATAGTGACTGTTATTTTTATCTATGGTTTGTTCATGCAAAATCTTAGTCAGCTTAATAAAAATCCTTGTTTTATGGTGTCAGTATTCCCGTTGGATATGGGAAAAATGAAAAAACGATCCTGCTCTGTTTATTGAAAAAAGGTTTGGTATAGGTTTTACTATTAATTTTGCAAAACCTGCTGCAAAAATATTGTTAGGTATAGTTGCACTTGTTGTAATAGGAGTTTTTGTGCTGATAGCATTTATACCTGGCATGACTTTGGAAAGACAGGTGGATGTAAGTAAAGATATGATATCGGTTTCCGGAGTCTGGGGTACTGAAATAAAGATGGAACAGATTGATAAAGTTAATCTTCAGAATGAACTGCTCTATCAAAAAAATACTAAATAACCTGAACAGAAAATAGTTAGTTAAAATGAATTAGAATAGTTTGAATTAATTGATCTTTGAAATATTTAATTGATTATATAGTTTTCTGATGTAAATGTTATTTACAGTAAATATTATATATTTTGTATTACATATTTATATACAATACAATATTGGATGTTATAATATTCTGGAGACCATTTTTATGGTAATTATGATATATACAAATATACAAAGCTAAAAATAATATACGGAGTGAACTATGAAACATATAATCAGACTATTCAAGATGGCAAAACCCTGGGCCAAATATCTTGTAATATCTACTATAGCATTATTTTTGATTTCTGGAGTAAACCTGACAGCACCGTACATAACCTCAAAAATCATTGCCATTATGGAATCAGGTGATTTTAGAAATTCTATCAATACTATAGTAATATTGGCGCTGGCGCTATTGGGTTGTTTTGCTTTGAGAGCTTTATTTCAGTTCTTAAACAATTATTTTGCTCATGTGGCATCCTGGAGTTTGGTAGCACGGATACGAGGAGTTCTCTATGACCACTTCCAGAAGCTATCAATGAGTTATTACCATGACAAGCAAACCGGGCAGCTTATGTCCAGGGTGGTTAACGATACAAGTACCTTTGAAAATCTTATTGCTCATGCTATACCGGATCTTATAACAAACATCATCACTCTGGTTGGTGTGTTGATAATTCTTGTGATTATAAATCCACTGTTAGCCCTGCTGGTATGTATTCCAATACCGTTTATAGCTTTTCTTTCAACTGTTCTGCGAAGGATTAGAAAGTATTTTAAAGTGGGGCAGACAAAAATCGCTGAATTAAACGCTGTTCTCCAGGATAATTTTTCTGGCATGAAGGAAATACAGATATTCAACAAGCAGGAATATGAACTGGAAAAAGTATCCGGGAAGTCTCAGGAATACTCATCAGCACTGATTAAAGCTCTATTTTATTCAGGTATCCTGAATCCTGCTGTTAACTTTATTTCATCCATTGGAACAGTTATTGTATTGATAGCCGGTCCCCTGTTGGCCTTGAAGACAGGGTTGAGCATATCCGATGTTGTAGCTTTTTTGCTGTATCTGAATTTATTTTATACACCCATCTCAACACTGACCAGGGTGGTGGAGGATATGCAGCAGGCTCTTGCAGGAGCAGAAAGGGTATTTGAAGTATTGGATACCGATCCTGATATAAAGGATAAGCCTCAGGCTAAAAAGGTAGGAAGACTGAAAGGTTCTATAGAATTTCAAAATGTAAGCTTTTCATATAAGGAAGATATTCCTGTGTTGGATAACATAAGCTTTAAAGTAAAACCGGGACAGATGGTAGCCCTTGTTGGTCCTACAGGTGTTGGAAAAACAACGGTATCTGCTTTAATAGCCAGGTTTTATGATCCTGACTCAGGTAAAATTTTAATGGATGGCATTGATATTAAGGATATAACCCTTGAATCTCTGAGAAATCAGTTAAGTATAGTATTGCAGGATGTTTTTCTCTTTAACGGTACTATTGCTGAGAATATAGCTTATGGCTGTCATAATGCAACTCAGGAGCAAATAGAAGAGGCAGCTAAAACAGCTTGTATCCATGAATATATAATGTCATTGCCTGAAAAATATGAAACTGTTATCGGAGAACGAGGAGTACGGCTAAGCGGAGGTCAGAAACAGAGGATATCAATTGCACGGTCTGTATTGAGAGATTCTCCGGTGCTTATACTTGATGAAGCCACCTCTGCTGTGGACACAGAAACTGAAACAGAAATACAAAAAGCTATCAACAAGATTGCCGGAACAAGAACTCTGATTGTTATTGCACATAGACTGTCGACAGTAAAGAGGGCAGACAAAATAATTGTGCTTGAAAACGGTAAAATAGCTGAAGAGGGACAGCATGAAGAGCTGCTAAAACTGAACGGTGTATATGCAAATCTTTGTAATATACAAAGTTTGACGTAATTTATATTTACATATAATAAGCTTGATTATTAAATGAAAGGCTTAAAAATGAAAAGCAAGATTTCAGACCTTTGGTATTATTATAAAGCGTATATAGTTGCGGGCTTGTTTATTTTGACTGTAGCTTTTGTCCTAATATTCTCTATAGGCAATAACCAGCCTGATATTCAGATCGGATATGTCACTGATGGAAGAGAATTAGGTGACGATGTAGAAAGGGCTATAAACAGTTACTTTGAAAATGTAATTCAGGATGTTAATAAAGATGATAAAAAAATACTGGATTTTGTTCCAATGATGGGGACAAGGGTTGACGTGGAATTTTCAGATGAAGGTGTTCAGATCATGTTAATAGATGGTCATACGCTTCAAATATACAAGGAACAAGGGGCTTTTGAGCCTTTGGATGAATTTGTGAATAAGTATCAAATAGATATCAGTGGCAATGAAGAAATTATGGCCGCTCCTCCTGGACAAAGTGAAAAGTATATATATGCCTTGCCCATGAGCAATGTTCAATATCTACTTGATTGTGGTTTTCCACCAGATAATTACTATTTGACAATAAGAGTTGAATACGAAAAGAATGAGACAACCGAAATGAAAAATAATAATGCCCATAAAGTTCTGGAGAAAATGTTGGAATATAAAGTTGAAACATATAACTGAGAGTATAATAGCTTCTAAAAGAGGTAACCAAACACATCTGGTGTTTTGGAATACCTCTTTTTTTTTAGTTACTTTTTATTTACTTTAATTAATTACTTTTTTATTGACAAATATATCACTCTGATATAATATAAATATATCAGAGTGATATATTTGTTATAGATTTCAATTGATAAAGATTTTTAGTATTTATTGAACCTTATTTAGTGATAGTAATATTGAGCAGAATTTTCGAGGTGGTAATGTAAGAATGTTTTTTGATAAAATTACAAAGATTAAATAACTTTAAAATTGTTAAGGAGACAGTATGAAAAACAAAACCATGTACGCAATATTGGGGGTACTCAGCCTTTTAGGGCCAATGTCCGGCTATGATATTAAGAAATTTTGCGATAAAAGCATCTCTTATTTCTGGAATGAAAACTTCGGCCATATTTATCCGGTATTATCCCAGCTTGAGGCAGCAGGACTTATACAAAGAGAATCAACAGATGATACATCAAGAAGGAAAAGCTACACTATAACTGAAAAGGGCACGACTGTTCTCAGAAACTGGCTTGTTGAACCAGTGGAGTATCAGCCTGAAAGATCAGAACTGCTTTTAAAGCTGTCCTTCGGGAATCAGATGGAACTTGAGGACACTCTGAAAATGCTCCGACAGGCTAAGGAAAGGAATGAAACGAAATATAATCAGCTTAATCAAATTCTTACTTACTATCTTAATAACGAGGAAGCAAAACTAAAACCACAGTATCCATATTGGATAGTAACTTTACGGTACGGATTAAATTCTCTTGGGTCATCATTAAAATGGTTTGATGAAACAGAGGAATATTTAATAAATTATCACAAAAAATTATCATTATGAAAGTGGAGGTGAAGAGGCTATACAGCCTTATTTATGAGAATTAATGACGGACTTGCAATTCTTGAACTGGAACCAAATGTACCAAATGTTCCAGGTACGATGTATCCCGTGTTGATATGGGATGAAAAGAACACAGTATTAATTGATACCGGACTTCCCGGGCAGGAAGAAACCCTCTTGGAGTTAATAAAAAAAGAAGGGATACAACCTGAAAAAATTGACACTATAATCATAACCCATCATGATATGGACCATATTGGAAGTCTTGCTCCCCTTGTTAAATGGATTAAATCACAAAACAAAGGAGTATCAACTGTTCAAGTACTTTCTCACGAGATAGAGAAACCATATATTCAGAGCGAGAAGATGCCTATTAAGTTTACACAGGAAATTCTGGAAGAAATGCAGAAACAGTTAGCAATGCTACCACCTGAGCAACAGAAACAGTATATGAGTACATTTTCTGATAACAAGCCTGAAGTAACTGGTATTGTGTACCATCAACAGGAATTGCCCCTTTGTGGAGGCATGAGGATTTTACACACTCCTGGACATACGCCTGGACATATATGTATCTATTTGGAAAAGTATAAAATTCTTGTTGCAGGTGATGTACTGACTGCAAATGATGGCAAGCTTTTAGGGCCTTTTGAAGATCAGACTTATGATATGGTTGAAGCAAAGAAATCACTGGCCACATTGCTGGATTTGATATAGAAGGAATAATTTGCTTCCACGGGGGACTTGCTGTCGGGGAATTAAAAAACATAATTAAAAAGTATATATAGCCTCTGGTGTGAGTACTGTCATTATAGATGTCAATCTTGTTAATCTATACTCAAACCCTTGATATAAACCTCTAACTAATGGACTACTTTATTTACAGAACCGTCTGGTTATATTTATGAAACATGTGGTATAATTAGTTAAGTTTAAAAGGAGTTTGAGGAGGGTTAACATACATGGATCTGAGTTATATTATTCCTATATTAGTTATTATATTAATTTTCGGACCCAATTTAATTAAGGAAGTAAAGGATTATTTACTAAAAAAAGAACAGTTAAAAGCTGAAGTAGAACTAAAGGCTGAAGCTCTAAGATTAAAAAACAGCCTTGAGTTAGAGAAATTCATTAATTCTGACAATATATTTAGCGAACAAAATGAAACTGTAAATGAACAAAATAATCCTATGAATTCCAATCCGCAGAACGTAAATGTAAACAGCCCTCAGCAAAATACTATGAATTCAGATATAAGTTCAGATAAAAATTCAGATATAAATGAAGAAATCAAAGACACCATTAATCAAAGAAGGAATTCACAATATGAAAGATATTAATACGGCATACCCTGAGGATAAATCAAATTTCTATCAGCTTTTATTATCTCAGATGAAATCCCTGCTTGAAGGTGAACAGGACGTTATTGCAAATTTAGCAAACGCATCTGCTTTGTTGAATGAGGCATTAAAGGACATAAACTGGGTTGGCTTTTATTTACTGAAAAATAATGAATTGGTTTTAGGACCCTTTCAGGGGAAAGTAGCTTGTGTACGCATTCCTGTTGGGAAAGGAGTATGCGGTACAGCAGTCAGTGAAAACAAAACTCAGCTTGTGAAAAATGTTCATGAGTTTCCCGGGCATATTGCCTGCGACAGTGCGTCTAATTCTGAAATAGTAATACCACTGAGAAATAAGGGAAAGATAGTTGGCGTTTTGGATATTGACAGCCCATTAATAGGAAGATTTGATGAAACAGATGCCTGTGAGCTGGAAAAGTTAGCTGTAGTAATAGAAGAGGCATGCTGCTGGTAGTAATGTGATATATGTTTTAGACAATATATAGACAGTATTCTGTAGATATAGGGGAGAGCTGGGACTGGTTAATAAAATTATTAACGAGTTTCCAGCTCTTTTCACTATAAGACTATTTATTTTTCCAGGTACCGTCCTCACAACATACTGACTGAGAGCCATCTTCGTTTACAATTATAGAGCCTACGGCATGTCTTTTGTGATCATATACACAAAACGGATCCTTTCCTGCATTTCCGACAGGCTTTTGAGATATTGGCTTTACTTCATTTTTTTCATTGATTATATCTACTGAAATGCTGTCCTGTTTTTTATGATTTTGCATTATACCAATCCTTTCAGATATTTCTTTAGTCGTATTGAAACAATATTGAATATAAATATATGTAGATTTTAATAAAAACATTCAAAGCTAAATAATTTTTTATCTTTAATAGAAATACCTAAATTTTATGCACATATTGGCAATATTTATTTGTATATTGCAGTTACATAATATATCTGTTTTAATTAAATTAAAGGTAAAGTTAATTTGATTATTTTCCACTATATGGCTATAATGTATCTATACAAGGTAAATATTACAGATAATTGCATATGACATTGGGGGTGATATAATGTTTTATTTCTATTTTGTTGTATTTTCTGTTGGAGTCCTATATACCTTTGTATCACTGATAATTAACGGTATATCAGGTACTTTTCATGGAGGTGGGGATGTCGGTTCCGGTTTCGACGGACATTTTGGACATGATGGACATATTGATCTGGGAAATGCTCACGGCGATGTCAGTCATTCTGGCTATATTCATCAAGTCGGCCATGGAGATATCGGTAATCATGGAACTGATATGACTGGTGATCATGGAAATGCAGCCGGAGGAAACACTAGTGTACTATCGAAGTTTACCATCCTTTTAAACCCCTTAGTAGCAGTTTCATTTCTAACAGTTTTCGGCGGTCTTGGTATCATGGGGGTAAAGCTTACAGATTGGAATTCTATAGTTTTATTTGTAGTTGCTTTGGCGTTAGGTATCGCAGTATCAGCAATATTGTACAATTTCATAGTTAAGCCCTTATACAGAAGTGAAAATTCCTCTGATGTTTCAAGAGATAAATTGATTGGAATACCTGCCGAGGTAACAACTGATATTCTGGAAAACGGCTATGGAACAATACAGTATACTGTTAACTCCATCAAGTATACCGGGCCGGCAAAGCATATCGAAGAAAAATCAGTGAAGCAAGGGCAAAGGGTTGTCATATGCAAGATTGAAAACAATACTTTTTTTGTAAGTGAGTTAACCGAAATACTTAATCAGTAAACAACTTTTATTTATATGGATTATCCGAAAAACCGAATGTATATCTAAAAGATGGTCCAGATAAATTTAAAAGTTGAATATAAAAGTAAAGGAGAGTAAAAATGGATTTTTCAGTGTATTTGGTGCCCGTAATAATAGTTGCGGTAATAATTATTTTACTAATAACGTTTATATCAATGTACAAGAAGGTTCCTCAGGATAAGGCTCTGGTAATAACAGGTTTCAGAGGAAGAAGAGTTATTACAGGCGGTGGTGGAATTGTTATTCCAATGCTGGAAAGAACAGATAATATTTCACTGGAAAATATGCAAATCGACATAAGAATTGATGGGGCATTAACCTCTCAGGGTGTTGGAATAGTTGCAGACGGAGTAGCAGTTGTTAAAGTTAAGTCAGACAGGGATTCCATTCTGTCAGCGGCTGAACAGTTTAATACTTCTAAGGGACTTGACTATATGATAAATGTTATAGCCAAAACAACCCAGCAGGTTCTTGAAGGAAAACTCCGTGAGATAGTATCCCGAATGACTGTTGAAGAAATATATAAGGACAGAGAGACTTTCGCCTCCCATGTTCAGGGTGTTGCTGCAACAGAGCTGCAGAATATGGGGCTGGAACTGAAAGTGTTGACTATAAAGGACATATCAGACAAAAATGGATATCTGGAAGCTCTTGGTAAGCCTAGAATTGCTGAAGTTAAGAGAGATGCTCAGATAGCTGAAGCCAATGCTACAAAAGAAACCAAGATAAAGACAGCCGAAGCCAACAGAGAAGGTGAGGCTGCAAGAATTCAGGCAGAAACACAGATAGCCGAAGCAAATAAAGATAAAGAACTGAAGGTCCAATCCTACTATAAGGAACAGCAGATTGCAAAAGCAGATGCAGATTTGGCATATGACATTAAGGCAAACATTGTTAAGAAGGAAGTTGCCGAGACTGCAATGCAGGTTGAAATAGTTAAAAAGCAAAAGGAAATAGAACTGGCAGAGCAGGAAGCTATAAGAAAAGAAAAAGAGCTTGAAGCGACAGTGAAAAAGTTGGCTGATGCAGAAAATTATCAGGCTGCCAAGCTGGCTGACGCCACTAAATATAGGGAAGTAACTGCTGCTGAAGCAAGGGCCAGGGCAATAGAAATGGAAGGTGAAGCTAAAGCTAAAGCCAAGAGAGCTGAAGGTATGGCAGAAGTAGAAATTATCAAAGCTAAAGGTGAAGCAGAAGCAGCTGCAATGGCTAAAAAGGCTGAAGCCTTCAGACTGTATAATGATGCTGCTGTAACTCAGATGATTATTGAAAAGCTGCCTGAAATTGCACAGGCTATTGCTAGTCCTCTGGCAAAGACCGAAAAAATTGTTATTGTTGATAATGGTAATATTGGAGAGGGTAAGGGTGCAGCAAAGGTTACAGGATATGTGACCGACATAATTTCACAGCTCCCTGAGACAGTTGAAGCTTTGACAGGAATGAATGTACTTGACCTTTTGAAAAAGAATCCTCCAGCTGCTCAGGAATTACAGGCTTCAGATGAAAATGCATAAACTAAATCTTTTTCTATGTGGCAATAATAATTAAATCTATTACTATGCAGCTATGAAGTGTGGAAAATATTGGGTTTAATTCATATCATGAGAAATATTTTCAAACACACAGGCAGTACATTTAATAAGTTTTTTGTTAATTAGTAAACAGAAATAAGAGTAATTAAAATAAGAAAAGAAGTCAGGTAAATTTTTGAGGTGACCACAAAAGGCATAACTTTTGTGGTCACCATATCCAAAATACATCCTGCTTCTTTTATTTTATGTATGAATATTGTTTGTTAATCGTCATTGTTATTTATTGTGACGCTTTTTGAAAGCTCAGATAAAAGCTCCGGGTTGATATTTAAATTGAAATGCTGAATTTCGTAATACTTCATTGCCTTACCATCATCGGATATTTCGTGATTTCCTTTCACTAATTTTGCTTGTTCCAACTTTTTTAAGTGCAGATAAAGAAGAGGCCTGCTGATATTGACCATTCTTGCCAGTTCGCTGACGTACTGTCTGTTCTGATACAATATACCTAGAATTTTTAATCTTATAGGGTGAGACAGTGAATCACATAGTTTTAGAAAATCATCACCTGTATTGCAAAATTCACTATCAGAGGATTTATATACCTGGGACATTTTATTCAACTTCCTTAAGCAGCTTTTCGATTGAGTTTACCTTTTCTTTTAATTCTGATAATTCCGCTCTGATTTCCTGATTTGATATTGTTAAATTGTTAGCCATTGCTTTATAGGTATTAAAATCGTGTAACTGATTTTTATTTTTGGATTTTGTAACTATTATAACAACAATAGCAGCAATAATAGCTAAAACAGAAATTATAATAGCTGCAAAAAACAATAGAAAAATTATATTCATAATTATACCCTCCACTGAAATCATGTTATCAATTTAATTTAATAGTAACTGAAATATATCACCTGTAATAATTTTATTACAGGTGATATATTTTGTCAATATTATGAAACTTATCATTGTATGTGCTTGTACTTATCAGAACATTAAACATAGTCCAGGATGAAAATATCAGTTATGGATAAATGATTATGAAAAGAGGCCTCTAAAAGACTGATTTAGAGACCATTTCTATATATTATCCTATTGCTTCATTACCTTCTTCACCTGTTCTGATTCGATAGCATTCTTCAATAGGGAGGACAAATATCTTACCGTCGCCGATATTACCTGTTCTGGCAGATTTCATTATGGCATCGATGGTTGGTTTTACATATTCATCGTTAACGGCTATCTCAAATCTAACCTTATTAAGAAGATTTACTTCTGTTATGGTACCTCGGTAACTTTCGGTATATCCCATTTGCTGACCGCAGCCCTTTACATGGCTTACAGTCATTTTATGAATCTGAGCATCAAACAAGGCCTGCTTTACATCCTCAAAAGCCTCTGGTCTTACTATAGCAACCACCATTTTCATAATAAAATCCTCCTTATAATCAAAATAGTTTCTTTAACAATTATAATAATTTATAATGTAGTTTTTTGTCCAAATATATTAATTCTATGTTATAATTTTAGTGCCAAACTAAAATTTTTGCTAATATGCCTGAAAAGGCTTTCATAAAAATTTAACCGCTGCATGTGCAGCTGAATGGAGAACGGAATGGCTAAAAAACTACTTATGGGTAATGAAGCTATTGCCTTTGGAGCAATCAGAGCAGGGGTAAACATAGTTACCGGATACCCTGGGACTCCTTCTACAGAAGTATTGGAAACAATAGCCCATAATAATCCGGGGGATATATATGTTGAATGGTCTGTAAATGAAAAATCGGCAATGGAAATTGCCGCAGGTGCCGCATATAGCGGAGCCAGAACCATAGTAACCATGAAGCAGGTGGGGCTGAATGTTGCAGCCGATCCGCTGATGAGTCTTGCATATATTGGAGTAAAAGGCGGTATGGTTGTATTGGTGGCAGATGATCCAGGTCCCTTTTCCTCACAAACAGAACAGGATACAAGACATTTTGCCAGATTTTCAAATTTGCCTGTGCTTGATCCGTCAACGCCGGAAGAGGCGTATGAGATGGTTCAGTATGCATTTGAATTGTCTGAAAAAGTGCAGCTGCCTGTTTTTTTGAGACCAACTACCAGAGTATGTCACGCCTGCGCCACAATAGATCTGGATGAGTATAGAGTTCAACATAAACCGGAGGGTTTTGTCAAAGACCCTAAATGGGTTATATTCCCAAACCTTGCATACAGAAAACATTTACATATAGAACAGCTGCAACACAAGCTTGGTGATATTTTTTCTGATCTTGACCTTTTCAACAAGGTCTCTGGTTCAGGTAAACTTGGTATAGCTGCGTCGGGTGTAGCCTATACATATGTAGTTGAAGCACTCGAAAAGCTTCAGGCTGATGTGAAGGTTTTCAAGGTGGGTACTCCTTACCCTCTGCCTAGGGCAAAAGCAGAGGAGTTTCTGTCAGGGCTTGAACAGGTTTTGGTTTTTGAAGAGCTGGATCCTGTATTGGAAGAGGAACTGACTATGCTCTGTGCTTCAACAGGTAACAATACAAAAATTCTTGGTAAAAAATCCGGAAACCTTCCTTGTGCAGGAGAGTATACTTTTGAATTGGTTTATGAAGCACTATCCAAATTCCTCGGTGTTGAGATAGATACTGCTCCAAAAGCGGCTTTGCCTGAGCTTCCTGTCAGACAGCCGATACTCTGTGCAGGATGTCCTCACAGAGCATCCTTTTATGCTGTAAAAATGGCCATGAAGGGGCAGAAGGCAGTGTTTACCGGAGATATAGGCTGTTATACTTTAGGTAATGCAAAGCCGCTTGAAATGGTAGATACCTGTTTATGTATGGGAGCCGGTATTACTGTTGCTCAGGGGATAAAGAGGACCGAACCCGATACTAAAAGTATTGCCTTCATTGGAGATTCTACCTTCTTCCACACAGGAATTCCCGGCATAATAAATGCAGTGTATAACAATACTGATATAACGATAGTTATACTTGATAACAGCACTACAGCCATGACAGGTCATCAACCACATCCGGGCATAGGTAAGACAATGATGAACAGTATATCGGAAAAAGTGGATATTTATGGTGTGGTTAAGGCCTGTGGAGTAGGATATATTGAAAAAGGAAACCCTATGGACTTAAAAAATGCTGTTGAAATAATTAAGAAGGCAGTAGAATTTAAGGGACCTTCGGCAGTTATATTCGAATCTCCCTGTATTGCACTGTTTAAGCCTGTAGTTAAATATAAAGTAAAAGATAACTGCAAAAAATGCAGGAAATGTATAACTGAAATAGGATGTCCGGCAATATCCACAATAGAAGGAAAGGCAGTAATAGAACCTTCACTTTGTTATGGATGTGGTTTATGTACATACGTATGTCCGTTCAATGCCATAGGAGGTTCTGAAAATGAGTAAATTAACAAATAAGAATGATAAGTACGATATATTAATTGCTGGTGTAGGAGGACAGGGGACAGTTTTAGCTTCTAGACTTTTAGCAGCTGCGGCAATCAGGGAGGGCTGCTTTGCAAGAACCTCTGAAACCATAGGAATGTCCCAAAGGGGAGGCTGCGTTGTAAGTCACGTCAGAATAAACAGTGAAAATGCAAGTTCTATAATTCCCACAGGCAATGCAGACATGCTTATAGCTTTTGAATTATCAGAGGCGGCCCGAAGTCTTGCCAGACTAAAAAAGGGAGGCTGCTGTATAGTTAATACACAGACCATTAAACCTGTATCTTCATCACTGGGAGCATCCAGCTATGATGTTGATGCAATAACCGATTATATAAACGCTAATACTGATAAAGTACATTATATCGATGGTTATGGTATTGCACAAAATGCCGGAAGTGTGAAAGCAGTAAATGTTGTTCTTCTGGGAGCAGCTGCTGCAGCTGGCCAACTGCCTCTTAGCAGGGAAGTAATTGAAGAAGCCATAATAGAAAACGTACCACAGAAATTCAGAGAATTGAACCAAAGGGCTTTTGAGCTGGGATACAACTATATTTTAAGCAAAAGCAGCACACAGCAATAGTTTAATTAACCACCTGTTGCAAATATTGGAGCAGACAATTTTAATTACATTTTGCGGCCGCTATGCGGCTCAAAGCCGTAAAGCAGCTTAGGAGGATAATATGAGCGGAAATAAACTTGGTAAGCAAAAACACATAGCATTAATAGCACATGACAACAGAAAACAGGACTTGATAAACTGGGTAAAGAGTAAAGTTGATGTACTTAGCAGACATTTTTTGTGCGGAACGGGAACAACTGCACAACTTATTTCTGAGAATACCGGTTTGCCTGTAAAGCGCTTTAAGAGCGGACCTTTGGGTGGTGACCAACAGATAGGTGCCTGTATTGCAGATGGAGAAGTAGACTTTATGATATTCTTTTGGGATCCCCTTACATCTCAGCCCCACGATCCTGATGTAAAGGCACTATTGAGAATAGCAGTTTTATATGATATTCCTGTAGCCATGAATCAGTCAACAGCTGACTTCATATTGTCCTCAAGCTTAATGGAAGAAGAATACGACAGAAATATTGTTGACTATTACAGCAGAATAAGAAAGGAACACTTCGGAGGTTATTAGTCAGCAAACAGTTCGAATAGTTCATTAACTAAATAACTTCAATGGACAAATAAACCAAAAACTAATATAATTATATAATACAAAATTTTATAGAAAGAAGAGATGAGTCGAGATGAGTGCAGGTCAATTTGAGCTTTTCAAAAGTGTACTTGAAAATGTCAGTAAAAATAGTCCTTTCTACCGTGAAAAATTTAAAAAAAGCGGAGTAGATATTAGTAAAATCACTTCGATGGAAATGATAAAAAATCTTCCCTTCACAACAAAGGAAGAATTGAGAGATGTCTATCCTCTAGGACTTCAGGCAGTACCTGATGAAAAAATTGTAAGAATCCACTCTTCCTCAGGAACTACAGGAAAGCCTATAATAATCCCGTACACTGCTCAGGATGTAGCTGATTGGGCAGATATGATGGCAAGATGCTTTAAAATAGCTGGTATAACTCCTTTAGACCGAATCCAAATAACACCGGGCTATGGATTATGGACAGCAGGTATTGGCTTCCAGGCCGGTTGTGAAAAGTTAGGAGCTATGGCAGTACCAATGGGGCCTGGAAATACAGACAAACAGCTGCAGATGATGATAGATTTAAAATCTACAGTAATTATTGGGACATCTTCATATGCTTTGGTTCTGGCTGAAGAGGTTGAGAAGAGAGGGCTGCGTTCCGAAATTCACCTGAAAAAAGGAGTCATCGGTTCTGAACGCTGGGGAGAAAAAATGAGACAGCGGATTAAGAACGAGCTTGGTATAGAAATATATGACATTTACGGATTAACCGAAATATACGGTCCCGGCATAGCAATTGACTGTGATTGCCATTCAGGAATGCACTACTTTGATGATTTCCTTTACTTTGAAATAATTGATTCAGCCACCGGAGAGGTTCTTCCAGAAGGCGAAGAAGGGGAATTGGTAATAACCACACTGAGAAAAGAAGGTGCTCCATTGATCAGATACAGAACAAGGGATCTTACCAGAATAATCCCCGGTAAATGCGCCTGTGGTCTTCCTTATCCGCGTATTGACAGGATAATTGGCCGAACTGATGATATGGTAAAGGTAAAAGGCGTTAATATTTACCCTGGTCAGATTGATGAAATTTTGAAAGAAGTTGAAGGAGTCAGCAGTGAGTATCAGATTATTATAGATCATATAAACGGAAAGGATGTTATGACCTTAAAGGCAGAATATAATTCTGACGGTGATACTGAACGAGATGAAATTGAAAATAATATAGTGGATCTGTTTAAAAAGAGAATAGGTATACATATTATTGCAGAGGTCAGTCCTATTGGCAGTCTTCCAAGAAGTGAAAAGAAGAGCAAAAGAATTATTGACTACAGACAAAATTAATATGATTTAAATAGATTACAAAGATAATATAAATAAAATAAGTAGTATAAATAAATATTATAAACAGATGAGTCAAGAAGATCTTGTTGAAATTAACAAGGTCTTTTTTTAATGGTACTTATATGGATACTTAACATTTTGTTCACAATTCAAACACAAGTTTGACATAATAATTTAATACTATTGTTATGAAAATAAAGGTAATTATTATTGAACCCTTTTTATCTAATTACATCAAATATGAAGAGGTGGAGACATGCAAAAAGGCGCTAAGCGTATTAAGTTTAAAAAGAAGGGGTTAATAACACTTTCTATTGTAGTAGTTATTATTGCATTAATAGCAGTGGGACTTTTTGTATTTACAAAAAGTAAAGCTGTAGGCAGTAACTCAACATTAGCCAAAAGACAGACTCGGGTTGTACGCGGAAACATTGAAGTGGTATTAACGGGTTCGGGAACGGTGACTTCCGCTAATACTTCTGATGTCATGTCAAATGTTCAGGGGAAAATTACAAAAAGTTATTTCAAAGAAGGTGATAAGGTAAAAGCCGGAGATTTATTATTTGAGATAGATGATACTGATGCAAAGCTGAATATTAAAAAAATCGAAAATCAGATAAGCCAGACTCAGCTAAGTGTAACCAGTACTCAGAAAAGCTTTGCAAATCTAAATATATCTGCACCCTTTAGCGGAAAGGTTACAGATATAGCTGCAAAAGTTGGGGAAAGTGTAAGTAATAATATGACACTTTTCACTATAACTGATACTTCTCAGCTTTCATTGTCAGTTCCCTTCAGTATAACAGATATTCAGGATATCAGTATCGGGCAAAAAGTGCAGGTAGCAGTACAGGAAATATATGATACTGTAGAAGGAGTAGTAACGGCCATAGACAATTATGAATATACAGCATCAAATGGAGGAACAGTCAGAAACGTTGAAGTAACGGTTAAAAATCCTGGAAGGCTTACTGATTCCAACACAGCTATTGTGGAAATTTCCACTCCTAATGGTATAAAAAGCAGCAGCGAAGTAGCAAAGTTTGAGTATTTGAACAAACAAACTGTAAAAGCAGCAGCAAATGGTACTTTTGCCGAAGTTAACATAAAAGAAAATCAATTTGTAAATAAGGGTGATTTATTAATCAGGATAGAAAATGATGATCTGCAGATAACTGCCCAGACAAATGAGCTGAAGATTCAGGATCTTCAAAATCAATTGGAAGCAGCAAAAAAGCAACTGGAGGATTATAAAATTTATTCTACCATCAGTGGAACAGTTATAGGTGAGCCGGCTGTAGCAGGAGATAGTATAAAATCAGGTGACGTCCTTATCAGTATACGAGATTTTGACCAGATGCAGTTTACAATTTCTGTGGATGAACTGGACATTTCAAAGGTTAAGGTGGGGCAGGAGGTTTCAATTACAATTGATGCACTCGAGGAGACAAAAACCAGGCCTTTAAGCGGTGAGGTTATATATAAGGCAATGGAAGGTACTTCACAAAATGGTGTCGCTACATATGATGTAAAAATTAAAATCAATGAAACAGAAAATCTGTTGGCCGGAATGAACGCCAATGCCAGTATAATATTAAGTCAGGCAAATGATGTACTTATGGTTCCTTTGGAAGCAGTGACAAAAATGGGTGACAGGGCATTTGTCAGAGTGTTGGGCTCAGAAGATGAAAATAATGCTCTGCCCGGAAGCAGAAGAGCTCCGGAAAGCTGGGGAGTGAATAAACCTGACGGAAGCAGTCCTGATGGGGATCAAGATAAACCAGAAACTCCGTCTTCCAATGATAAAAGTATAGATGGGGATAAGGCAGGCAGCCGGGATGCGGCAGACGGACAGGAAAGAGCGGGCAGACAGGGTAGAGCAGATAATCAGGCTAATGTTGGCGGGCAGAATAATCGGAGCAATCAGAGGAATCAAAACAACCAGAAGAGCAATCAGGTAAACTTCCAAAGGCAGATGTCAGCAGCTATGAAAGCCAACAGTGAGTATTATGAAGGCACTGTACTGAGAGAAGTCGAACTTGGAGTAAATAATGATGAATATGTTGAAATAAAGAGTGGATTAACCGAAGGTGAAATTGTAGTTCTTCCTCCGCTGGTATCCAATTCAACAAACAATACGACAAATACTCAAAACGGCTTTAGCATTGGCGGTTTTGGAGGCATGGGAGGAGGTATGCCTGGTGGTATACCTGGTGGCATGCCTGGAGGTATGCCTGGAGGTATGCCCGGTGGAGGCCAGAACAACAGATCTTCCGGAGGCTTTAACAGGCAGGCTGGTTCACAACGTTAATGTTATCTGGGACATGGCCTGAGTATGTAAAATGCAGCTTGATGGAAAATGAGCTTTAAATTAAATTTATCCCCAACATTCTGAATATTATATTTACTGCATTTGGGGCATGGAGGATAGAATGATACAAATATCAAATATGTCTAAGATTTATGAGATGGGTGAGAACTCAGTATATGCTCTTAACAATGTCTCTCTGCACATTGCCAAACATGAATTTGTAGCAATTGTGGGGCCGTCCGGTTCCGGCAAGTCAACTCTGATGAACATGCTGGGCTGCCTGGATGTACCAACATCAGGAGAGTATTATCTGGACGGAAAAGAGGTCAGCAAGCTGAATGACAATCAGCTTGCTGATATCAGAAATAAAAAGATAGGATTTATCTTTCAGGGCTTTAATTTGCTAAAAAAGCTTACAGCCGTTGAAAATGTGGAACTGCCTCTTATATATCAGGGGGTTGGACACAAAGAGAGGATAAAGAGGAGTATTGAAGCTCTTGAAATGGTAGGACTGGGGAAAAGATTATACCATACTCCAAACGAATTATCAGGTGGTCAGCAGCAAAGAGTTGCAATTGCACGTGCACTTGTCAGTAAGCCTCCATTGATTCTGGCAGACGAACCCACAGGAAATCTGGATTCAAAATCGGGGGCAGATGTAATGAATATTCTGCATCAGCTGCACCGTGACGGAAATACAATTGTCCTAATAACACACGATAATAATATTGCGGCTCAGGCAAAAAGAATTATTAGAATCCAGGATGGAATGATAATTGAAGATAAGGAGGCGGTATAAATGAGATTTTTTCAAGCCTTTAAAATGGCTTTGAAAAGCATTGCCAGCAACAAGGTACGCGCCTTTCTGACCATGCTGGGAGTCATTATCGGTGTGGGATCTGTAATAACAGCAGTTGCCTTTGCACAGGGAAGCACAAAAAGTATAACTGACTCCATTGAAGGACTGGGAAGCAATATTATCACCATAAACATTATGGGAAGGGGAAGTAACAGAAATATCACATATGAGGAGTTGCAAGACTTTTCTTACCAAAATAGTAATGAAATAAGCTTGATTGCTCCTACTATAAATGGAAGTATGACTCTGAAAGTAGGAACAAAGAGCAGGACTACTACAGTAATTGGAACAAGTGAGGATTATGAATACATAAAAAACAGGCATGTTCAAGCCGGGAGGTTTATTCTGTCCTTTGATAATGATTACAAGCTAAAGACAGCCGTAATTGGCAGTGCTGTGGCAAATGACCTGTTTGAAGGGCAGAATCCTGTTGGACAGCAGCTTAAAATAAACGGTCAGATATTCAAGGTAGTAGGACTGCTTCAGGAAATTGACGGAGGACAGGACTCATCAGAAGATGATCAGGTGATTATTCCTGTAACGGTTGCGCAGCGATTGGGCAGAAATTCAAGGATATCAAATTTCACTGTTCAGGCAGTAGATGCTTCTACTGTGGAACCGGCTATGGAAAAACTGGAGGCTTATTTAACAGAAAAATTCGGCAGTACGGATGCCTTTTCAGTAAGAAATCAGGCCCAGATGCTGTCAACTCTTAATTCCATTACAGATACGCTAATGATTGTACTTGGTGGAATCGCAGCAATTTCATTAATAGTAGGTGGAATAGGAATAATGAATATTATGTTGGTTTCTGTTACAGAGAGGACCAGGGAAATAGGCATAAGGAAAGCAATTGGCGCGAAACGGAAAAACATTATGATACAGTTCCTTATAGAAGCTATAGTAATCACCGGTATTGGCGGTGTATTGGGAATACTGTTAGGGTTATTCTGCATACGTTTCATAATCGGCGGTTTCAATATTACAACACCGGTATACTCACCTTTCTGGATGATGCTGTCCTTCGGAATATCTCTGGGGGTAGGTATAATATTTGGATTATTCCCGGCGTATAAAGCGGCCCGATTAAATCCAATAGAAGCATTAAGATTTGAATAAAAAGGCATTTGCCGGTAACATACATATTGCATGTTAAATAAACATTTACTTTCAAATAATATTAAAAAAAATATTAAACATATTTTCTTAACAGAATATTAAAATACTTGTGTACGCGCATGCGCGTAGGTGGGAGGTAAAATGCATACAATTAAGAGAATGCTTGTAAAAATAATTACCATCACATTGATATCGGTACTATTCTTTTCTTCAACCTGTACATATGCTGCTGTTTCTAAAAGCAGTTCGGATTATGAACTAGCAGTGGATAAGCTTAAATTGTGGGGAGTTATCGATGATACCGATTTAAGTTCAGAAAATAAAATGACAAGGGAGCTGTTTGCAAAAATAATAGTTAATTCAACAGGTAATAATGATTTAGCTAAATCTATGGGAGGTTCTTCTACCTTTTCAGATGTCTCAGCAAAATCAAGTTACTGCGGTTACATTAATGCATCGGTAAAGCTAGGTTACCTGTCAGCATATTCAGATGGAAAATTCAAGCCCCATGAATCAATTACATTTGCACAATTCTGTACAGCGGTAATCAAAGCTTTGGGCTACACCAATGAGGATGTGGTAGGCACCTGGCCTGCTGGATATATAAATAAAGCAAAGAGTCTTGGGATTACAACAGGTTACAACTATTCAAGCAATAGTGCCCTAAGTACAGAGGCAGTTATAATAATGGCTTATAGAATGCTAAATACCAATATTAAAAAAGCAAATTCTCAGGATGCTGACACTACTCTGGTTGAATCATCAGGAATAATGGAGGATAAGAATAACTGGGTATATGGAAAGCCAGAGGTTGCCCTTAACTTTAATCCTGATACAAAACGTTTGGGTAATATAGTTTTTAAGGATGGTATTCCTATTTTAAGGGATACATACCATAATACTGCATCTCCCGCAACAAAAGAAATTGGTGAGGTAATATCTTTAAAAGATATAAAAGATAAGGATGTAGTATATGAAGTCTATAATAAACTCAATGTTTTAATTTATTATCTTGTAGTTGATAACAAAGTTGAAGGTCAGATTACAAGTATACTTCCCAGTAAATATTCTCCCAAAACCGTTCAAATAAATAATGTGGATTATGAACTGAGTCAATACGCAAATCTGAAAAAATTTAATTCATCCTTAAACTCTTTTAATACCGGAGACGGTATAACAGCTATTCTGGGATATGACGGGAAGGTTGTTGATGCTTATCTTCAAGCCGATGAAAATAATGAGGATTACGCTTTCGTTCTGAATTGGTCCACAATGGTATCAAAAGAAGCTGCCGATTATAATAAGGAATATTATACTGTAGAACTTCTTCATGTGGACGGTTCACAGAAAACATATAAGGTAAACAGTGACCCAAGGGCATATAACTGGAGGCTTGTTCAATATTCATTAATCGGTGATGATACCGTCGCTTTATTAAATATGAACTATGATATCAGTTCAAGTTATGTAGTTGATATCAGCAACAGAAAAATTGGGGAGTATTGTGTAACTGATAATGTAAAAATATTTAATTACACTGATTATTCTGTTAAGCTGGTAAGATGGAGTGATATACCCAATGGTAGACTAATATCAGGAAAAATAAAATATTTAGGGCATACAGGTGACTTTGATGATGTAAACGTCATATGTGCATATGACATATTTAATGAACAGAATAAAGATATGGTTGTAAAAAGCATAGAAAAGCCGACAGGCAGGGACGGTTCATATAAATATGAATTAGTTGCAGGTACAAGTTCATATTCTTATACAACAAAGGAAGAAATCCCTAATGTTGATGTTGGGACAGTGCTGAGCATGAAAATGAATAATGATGTTATTGTTGGCTATAATCATATAACTAATCCGGTGGAAAAGTGGTGGTACGTTCAGGCCGTAGATTCAAAGAGGATTAAAATAAACAATGTCATATACTTTTTCAGCAGTAACGTTTCAGTTTACTTTAATGACTATTCAGGTAAGTTATCAGCACAACCGGTATCAAACATTCGAGTTGGTCCAAATCAGGGATATGAAAGTATATATATATATACCGATCGTCCTCTTGATAATGGTGGAAAAGTTACTATGCTGGTATTCAATTTAAAATAAAATTTTAATTTTTGAAGTTATAATTTTATCAATAGATAGTATAAAAAATAAAAGCGGTTTAAAACCGTTTTTATTTTTTTATAAAATTTGTATAAATTTAGTTATTTTACTAATAATATGATTGAAATCTAATATAACTTTCTATATTTGAAGGAGGCATATTGTAACGAAATGAAAAGATTATTTGCTCTATTTATGGTTGTTGCCCTGGTTTTAAGCTTGGGTGCATGTGCAAAAAAAGAAACTCCTGGAACCAGTACATCTACAGTAACACCAGCACCAACCACCACTCCGGCCACTCCGTCACCTACACCTGGAATGACCACACCGTCACCAGGGACTGCTACTGAAACTCCTGGCCTTGCTACACAGACACCTGGAGCGACGACACAAACTCCCGGTTCAGCAACAGCAACATCCACTGCAACAGCAACATCGAAATAAGACTAATGGATATATATTCCAAATGTTTAATACGTAGCAAAAACAGATATGGAATCCATGATTGATTATTACATGGGTTCCATATTATTATATATTAATACTTTATACATAATAAACAAAGTTAATTCACGGTATATGATTTCTTGTAAAATACCTTTTCAAATTACTTTTTTGATTTAAGTTATGGACATTGTTAATTATTTATTGCCAAAATCTTTTAATTATATTACAATATATTCGTTGTAAATTTCATAGACTGATATTTATGACAAAAACTGGCAGAGTAGAAGTTTGCGCGTTAAGTGCCAAAAGGACGGGAAGTTGCCTTTTGGACGAAAAACACCATGTGTTTGCGGTGCAGATTTCGCATTCCGCTGCCACAAAAAAGAGATACCTCTTTTATGTGGCTTTCCACAGTGTTTACAGCACTGTGTCCCTCACGGGAAACACTTAAATGAGGCATTTTTTATTTGAGCATTTTTCTGCATATTTAGTTTTTAGTATTTGCTAAATGCTCGATAAAGAATGTACTCACAACTAAAGGAGGTAGTGTACATGAAACACAACAAAATCAGAAACATTCTATTGCTTGGGCTTTTTGTCGCCCTCGAAGTCATCCTGACAAGATTTTTTTCAGTAGAAAATCAATTTGTGAGAATTACATTCTCTTTTATTCCGTTAGCTGTATCGGCTATTCTATTCGGTCCAGTTATGGCTGGAATAGCAGCAGCAGTTGCAGATGTTCTGGGAATGATTATATTTCCAAAAGCAGCCTTCTTTCCAGGATTCACTTTAACTGCATTCTTAACAGGCTTTCTATATGGAGTATTCCTTTATAAGAAGGAAGTAACAATAATAAGAACATTCTTTGCGGTACTGGCTGTAACAGTAATATGCAGTCTGACACTAAATACAATATGGCTGGTTATTATGTATAATAAAGGAGCCATTGCTGTTTTAACAGCCAGATTGATAAAAGACGCAATCTTTATTCCCATTCAAACTGTGACAATTTATTTTACATGGAAACTCATTGGTAATGCTGTCACAAAATCATTAAATCCGGGAATCTCAGACTAAAAAAACTATGCTCTTATTCTAAGACTTTTTATAATTACTTTCGTATTATATATATAATATTTATATGATAATAATTGTAGGAGTGAAAACTTTGAATAAGAGAGTGTTTTCGTTTATATCATTGTTCCTCATGTTTACAATGCTAGTTCTTGTTTCTGCTGGATGTGGAGTTAGAATTAATGGAAAAGAGTATGAATTTTTTTCCTCAAGAAAAAATGATAAAAACAATTTTAATGGTCTGGGTGAAGAGTTAACAGATGCCTTATCCATAGTTCAGGATAATATTGATGGTGAAAAATTAAAATTATCAATAAGTTCTGGTAATATAGAGATAACTAAGTCAGGAGACGGAAAAATACAATTGGATGCCGAAGTAAAAGTTAGAGGTGCATCCAATGATACAAAGAAAATAATTCTTGATAACTTAATTGTTTCCCTCGACCAAAAGGGAAAAACCGTAGAGGTTGTAACAAAAACAAAGGACGGTAAGGATTTCTGGGATTGGCATAAGAAAAATCATAAAGCATACCATATAACTATAAACTATAATATTAGTCTTCCTGAAAATATTAAAGATGTAGAAGTATCAACGGGTGCAGGAAATATTTATATTGACGGTATATCGGATAAGGTTAAGGCGAGTACGGGCGCAGGAAATATAGATTTTATCAATTTAAAAGCTGAGTTATCTGCCAGTACCGGTGCCGGAAATATAAATGTGGAAGATTCATCTTCATTGGGAGAGAGTAACCTCAATACCGGAGCAGGTAATATTTATTTTATGGGTTCAGTAGATGAAATGGAAAAGTTCAAAGCTGCTACCGGAATGGGAAATGTTGATTTTCTTGTGCCTGCCCATTCAAAAATGACACTGGACGTAGACACAGGTGTCGGAGTTCTGTATGGCAGCTTTATTGAAAACAATAGCGATAATAAAACACAATTCAAAGGGAAAGTTAACGGTGGGGGGCCATCTGTAAAGTTAAGTACCGGGGTTGGAAATATAACTGTTGATGAAAATTAACTTCAATTGGATATGGATGAAATACATACTCTATTTATCTATAGTTATTTGAATATAGTAAGTATAGCAAAAGGGATGTGAGCTAACCAGGCTTACATCCCTAAATTTTGCAACTGGTAAAGTTTATAAGTAAACAGTACTTATGTGAGTTAGTGATTTTATGTAATTAATTTTTTAAAAATAATATTTTATAATTAAATATTTAATATTTTATAATACTCTATAATATACTATAATATTGCTTTTACTGATTCCCAAAGTATATCACAAAGCTCGCACTGTTTGTTATTTTCGTCATAGGGAAGGGAACCAGAGAAGCCGGCCTTACCCATTTCCAGTACATAATCTCCAATTGAGGCGGACAGATAGAAATCTCCTGCGCCAAAATTCTTTCTTTGAAGTATATCTATCATCTGACCAATATCCAAAAGTGGAAGGCAATCCTGTTTTGAATATGATTCCGGTCGTTGAAATTCAAAATTAAAATCTTCTTCATCAAAGATAAATTCCATATCTTCAGAAGAGTGGTCTTCAGCTGAAGAATCGGGAATTGCATCAATACCGTCAATTCTGTCGGAAGCTATGTTGTCTGAATATGGTTCTTCCTCTTTTATTTTGAGATTATCATCCTCCATAAATTTTAGATCATACAGCAGCATATCATGATGCTTTAAAAGTTTTATTCCGCCTACAACATATGTAATCTGTTCATATTTTTCTTCAGCTGCATCCACGCATACAGTAGCAACAACCGTGTCATAAATATGCGGAATCCAAAGGTCACGGAGATTCTGTTGTTGTTCGGGAGTTAACTCCTCCAGATCTTTTCGTGTAATTCTTAATTTCATGAAGCTATCCTCCAAAAATGAATTCATGCCATTGTTCCGGTAAAGTAATATTGTGACTTACAAGTTTAATTTTATTATAATATAAATACTATTTTATGTCATATATTTTCCTTTTTGCTTTGAGGACTATTTGAATGATCCAGATTTAAATTGATATTTACATAAGTAACTATTATTTAATTTTATGTTTATCTGATCAGAAACTGTTTTATATAGTTTAATTATAATCTCTGTCAGTATTGATAAATTAATGCTATCTCTGCCAATATTATTTTAGATATAAAAATATTCCAAATAATGGCTTATGAGTATATAATTATTAAGTACAGGATTCAACAGACAATATGAAAACAATAATGAATAATAAAAGGAGTAAATATGAAAGTCAATTTAGTGGTTCAAAGTATATTAATACTTTTACTATTTACCCTATGTTTAAATTGTTCTAAACTGAAGGAATTCTGATCAAACTGAATGCAGAAGGTGAAACAGAAAACCAGGATATTGAAAATGCTCCTCCGTATTGGTTTGATCATAACTTTTATGTAATAGGTTATACAAACGGTGAAATTATAACCTTATTGGATGGCACTAATCACCATATAATGCATCGGATAATTACAAAGTAAAATACATTGAAGACTATGATGTTGAATTTTCGATAATGCTACACAATTCAATGCCAATTACACTGCTTCACTTTATAAATATGTAGACGATGGCTTAATCAGATTAAAATCAATTAATGATCAACAAAGCTTGAATATATCAAGCAATTATTTCAGTGTTGATTATATATTTGAATTGAAGGATAGTAAATATACTTTATCAAAAGAAATATTAAGATATAATGGTGATTCAGGCTCAATAACAGTAAAGGAAATGACATTCAATGTGGATTGAGATGTATCCAATCTAACTGCCATCATTATGCAATAATGCTTCGCAGGATATCGATTTATGGTGAACTCTGTACCTCATGTGGAAAACCACTTAGAACTCCCGGAGCGAAGATGACTATAATAGTTTTATGAAGGAGAGATATTGATGATAAGTAATATCATAACAGACAGACTAATACTAATACCAATGACATATACGATGGTTAATTCTATTTTGGTTGGTGACAATAGTATTTTTGAAAAGTTGGGCATTAATTTAAATGGTAAGTGGCCGCTTACGGATACAATGGATATTTTGAATTTCATTAAAGATACAATGAATAAAAATGATGATGTTAGTGGATTTGACGTATGGATGGTTGTTAAAAAAGAAAATATGACTGTTATTGGAGATGCCGGCTTTAAGGGAGAACCCAATGATAGTGGGGAAATTGAAATAGGATTTGGTTTAATTGATGAGGAGCAGAAGAAGGGTTATGGTTATGAAGTTGCTAGTTCCCTCATTGAATGGGCTTCTCAAATAGATAAAGTAAAGGTAATAAAAGCCGAGTGCTTAATAGATAATATAGGATCATTTAAGCTTCTGGAAAAATGTGGAATGATTGAAACGAAAAGGGATAATGAGTTTATTTACTGGGAGAAAAGAGTATAGTTGGATAAATGTAGTTTTATTAATCCGGGATATCAATTGCTATTGGAGGGGGAGTGAGTGAAGCAAGGCATAAAAAATTCCCTGGTTACTTTTCTAAATTTGGGATTAGGCTTTATATCTTTTTGGTGGTTTTCATTAGCTTACGCTACAGCAGTAAATATTGATAATAAAAGTGATGCAAACGATTTAATTCCAATTGGTATATTAGCATTAATTCTGCTACCTGTTTTAGTCATTGTCATAAATTATGCATATACAGACATTTAATAAAAAGTAAAGTAAGATTATTTGCTTTTCAGATTGTTCCATTTATTTCGAGTATTATTTTTACTTTTCTGATAATAAGGTAAAAACCCAAACTTATGTATTTGATTCAAAAAGATTAATTTACAGAAAAGGAGGTATTATGAAAAATATAAATAAGTACAAATTTGTAAAACGAGCTTTTCTATGCTGCATTTTGTTAATTATTATATGCCCGGATAGGGTTTTAGCAAACTCGTCATGGCATTGGGTAACGGTAAGCCCCATGACGGTATTGCCCTTTGCAATAATATTGACACTGGCTATGGAGTGGTGGGGAGTAATTAAATTTGGAAAGGTCGGAGATAAAGTAAGAGCTTTTATTATTGTGACCATTGCAAATATTGCTTCTTTTATTGCTCCATATCTTTATAGTGCCTGCAAATTAAGCGAGTTTTATGGCTCAGGCCTGGTATATGCATGGGAAAGAGCGTTTAACAACGGTCCTAACTATATAATCAGGTTTGCTTATTTAATTTTAACTTTGTGCATTGAAGTACCTCTGGTGTATTTTTCACTTAGAAATCGAAGTAATGATAAGAAAAGATTGTTAATTGTAATAATAACAGTAAATGTAATAACTACAATTTTAGTTGGAGTTTTGGAGAGATTGCTTTGCCAGGGTCAGTGGTAGTAATATCTGTTGATAATACAAATATCATTGACATTATAGGGGGATGCAAAAATGAATAGTAAGCAATTGATAGAATGGTTAATTGAAAATTCAGATGCTGTTATTAAATACAGAACATTAATTGAGCTTGCAGAAATATCGGATAAAGACACCAAAAAACTAAAAGAAGAGTTGTTAAAGCACTCACAGGTTCAAACGCGTCTGGGATACTTAAATAGCCCAAAAAACTTGAATAACTTTGGAGTTATTCATGGAAGCAAAAATACATGTTTGGAAAACTGCATACCAATGCTAATTGACTTTGGGTTTAAGAAAGGTATTACAGAATTCGATGAAATGGTGATTCCTTTAATACAGCAAATAAAAGAAAAGTTTTGGAGTATTCCTCCAGTATTTTGTGATTTTGGTCAAATAGTAATATATCCATTCTTTTTATTAAGCGAGTATTATGATGATGACTTGCTTTCATACATGCATGAGCGTCTGGATATCATATATAATTTTGTGTCAGAAAATAACTATGAAATTTATGATTACGATACTAAATATAAGGGAATTCCAAAAGCTTTTCAGGATAGACCAATAATAAAACCAGAGCTCTATATTAATGGTAAATTTAAATTTCCTTTAATATACGATATATATGGACTTGCGGCTCTTATTAAAATAGGCGATAAGGAGACAATGAAAAAGATTCAAAGGGTTGTTGAGTACATAATGTCACCAGAATATAATAGGCTAATTACTGGTTATGGAATATTGTCGTCAGGTAATAGAAGATACCATGCAATGGGGTGGGATTGTAAACTGCCTTTCTATTTTGAAGATATGGATATAAACAAGCCCAACTTATATTTACATAGATTAGAGTTAATGGCTCATTTTCCAAATGCAGTAACAAGTAGCTGGTTTCAACAAGGTCTTAATCATTTTGAGAGCTTTAAAACAGAAAAAGGTACATATGCTTTTCCAAAAGAATATCTAATTGAACGTGAAAGCCCTTGGGTACTTGGTTCACATATGAGCCTTGGAGAAAATAGAAGAAAAAAGCAATTCATTGAAACAGAGTCTACTTTCAGAATGTTAAAAATAAAAAAAGTCGCTGGTTTACTATAACATAAGTAATTTGTATAACAGAGTTTATCATATGATACACATTTGTTGAAACAGTAAAATAACTTGACAGAGAACACTAGTTTGATAAATAATGTTAAAGAACAATTAAAACGGAGGAGTTACTAATGACAAAAGATACCAGAAAGACTGAATACGGCAATGAAAGTATATCATCCCTAAAAGGTGCAGACAGAGTAAGGCTGCGTCCGGGCGTTATATTTGGATCAGATGGTCTTGATGGTTGTCAGCATTCTTTCTTCGAAATTCTGTCAAACTCTATTGATGAGGCCAGGGAAGGATATGGTAATGTTATCGAAGTTACCAGGTTTGCCGACCATTCTATTATGGTACAGGACTGGGGAAGAGGTTTGCCTGTTGATTATAACCCCAAGGAAGAGCGATTCAACTGGGAACTGGTTTACTGCGAGTTGTATGCCGGAGGTAAATACCAGAACAATTCCGGTGAAAACTACGAATACAGTCTTGGTTTAAATGGTCTTGGTGCATGTGCAACTCAGTACAGCTCTGAATATTTCGATGTTACTGTATTCAGGGATGGATATAAATATGAGCTTCACTTTGAAAAGGGTGAAAACATAGGCGGTCTGAAGAAGGAAAAATGCAAATATGAGCAAACTACTACAATTCAGAAATGGAAGCCAGATATCGAAGTATTTACTGATATTAATATTCCTCTGGAATATTTTCAGACAGTTCTCAAAAAGCAGGCAGTGGTAAACGCCGGACTTCGCTTCATTCTTAAGGATGAGGAATCAGGCGAGACATTTGTGTACTGTTATGAGAACGGTATTGTAGATTACGTAAAGGAAATTAATAAAGATACCGGATTTACTGAAATTCAATTCTATGAAACTGCCACCAGAGGCCGTGACAGGGAGGACAAGCCTGAGTATAAGGTAAAAATGCAAATTGCTTTTTGTTTTAATAATCATATAAATCTTCTGGAATATTATCATAATTCGAGCTTTCTCGAATATGGAGGTGCTCCTGACAAAGCAGTAAGAAATGCAATGGTGTATGAAATAGACAAATGTATAAAGGCCAGGGGCAAATATAATAAGGATGAATCAAAAATCACCTTTGCAGATATAGAAGACAGTTTAATTCTTGTGGTAAACTCTTTTTCAACAATAACAAGTTATGAGAACCAGACCAAAAAGTCTATTACAAATAAATTTATTCAGGAAGCAATGACTGAGTTCCTGAAACAACAGTTGGAAGTATACTTTATTGAAAATAAAGTTGAAAGTGATAAAATAATTGACCAGGTTCTGGTTAACAAGCGAAGCAGAGAAACCGCCGAAAAAACCAGAATCAATATTAAGAAAAAACTTAGCGGGAATGTGGATATATCCAACAGAGTTAAGAAGTTTGTTGACTGCAGATCAAAAGATTTATCCAAAAGAGAAATATATATTGTTGAGGGGGATTCGGCACTTGGTTCCTGTAAGCTTGGCAGAGATGCCGAGTTTCAGGCTATTATGCCTGTCAGAGGTAAAATTTTAAATTGTCTTAAAGCCGATTATGACAGCATATTTAAAAATGAAATTATTGTAGATTTGCTGAAGGTTCTTGGATGCGGTGTTGAGATCAAATCAAAACATAACAGGGAGCTAAACACCTTTGATATAAACAATCTCAAGTGGAGCAAGGTGATAATTTGCACCGATGCCGATGTGGACGGCTTCCAGATTAGGACACTTATACTTACAATGCTATACAGACTTGTACCTACACTGCTGCAGGAAGGTAAGGTATTTATTGCAGAATCTCCTTTGTTCGAGATAATTTGCAAGGGAAAAAGTTACTTTGCATATTCCGAAAAGGAAAAGGCAGAAATTTTAGCAAAGCTGGGAAATAACAAAGTCACAATACAAAGGTCAAAGGGACTTGGTGAAAATGAGCCGGAGATGATGTGGCTTACAACTATGAGCCCGGAGACACGCAGACTTATTAAGGTTACTCCTGCCGATGTTGAATATACAGCAAAGATGTTCGACATTCTTCTGGGAGATAATCTGGCCGGCAGAAAGCTTTATATAGAGGAAAACGGCAGCAAATATCTTGATATGATAGATGTAAGCTGATTTCAATATTACACGAATAATATGAAATTTAATTGTAAGTAACAGCAATTTTACAGAAAAGAGGATATGAATGTCTACTCACAATAATTATGTTGAACAGGATATAGTATCAACACTGGAAAGCAATTACATGCCCTATGCAATGAGCGTCATTGTATCCAGGGCAATTCCTGAAATAGACGGATTCAAGCCTTCTCACAGGAAACTTCTTTACACCATGTACAAAATGGGTCTTCTTACCGGTGCAAAAACCAAATCATCAAATATAGTGGGTCAGACAATGAAACTGAATCCCCATGGTGATATGGCTATTTATGAAACCATGGTTCGTCTGACCAGAGGAAATAACGCTCTGCTTCACCCATTTATAGATTCAAAGGGGAACTTTGGTAAACAGTATTCCAGAGATATGAAGTTTGCGGCACCCCGTTATACTGAGGCCAAGCTTGACAAGTTTTGTGAAGAAATATTCAGGGATATCGATAAAAACACTGTAGAGTTTGTGGACAACTATGACGGGACTATGAAAGAACCTGTACTTCTGCCTACAACCTACCCCAATATTCTGGTAAATGCTAATCAGGGTATTGCTGTAGGTATGGCAAGTAACATTTGCAGCTTCAATCTCCAGGAAATATGTGAAGCTACTTCTGCACTAATAGACAATCCTGATGCAGTAATGGAGGAGTATCTGAAAGCACCTGACTTTTCATCGGGCGGACAGATAATTTACTCCGAGAAGGAAATAAGAGATATATATGCCAATGGGAAAGGCAGTTTTAAGCTTCGTGCAAAATATAAATATGACAAGGAAAATAGTTGTATAGAGATTATTGAAATTCCCTATACAACAACTGTTGAAGCTATAATTGATCAGATTATTGATCTGATAAAGAGCGGTAAAATTAAGGAAATTACTGATGTGAGAGATGAGACCGATTTAAATGGTCTGAAGATTACTCTTGATATCAGGAAAAACACCGATCCCGACGCCTTAATGAATAAACTTTTCAAGTTCACGCCACTTCAGGACAGCTTTAACTGCAATTTCAATATTTTGATAAACGGTAAGCCGAGAGTTATGGGAGTTAAAACTATCCTAAACGAATGGCTTGCTTTCAGAGTTGATTGTATAAAAAGGCAAACTCTTTACGATATAGAGAAAAAGAGCGATAAGCTTCATCTTCTTTTAGGTCTGAAAAAAATATTGATGGATATAGACAAAGCTATAGCCATTATAAGAGGAACAGAAGAAGAGTCTCTTGTAATCCCTAATTTGATGAAGGGTTTTCAGATTGATGAGCTGCAGGCCGAGTTTATCGCCGAGATTAAGCTAAGAAATTTAAATAAGGAATATATACTGAACAGAGTCAGCGAAGTTGATGACCTTACCAAAGAAATTGCTGAGTTAAAGGATATATATGGCAGTGAACGCAAGATTAAAAAAATTATTCAAAAACAGCTTAAGGAAATTGTTAAGAAGTACGGACAGCCCAGGCGTACAGAGATAATTCATGAAGAACAGGTGGAAAAGGTAACTACCGAGCACTTGATTGAAGACTACAACCTTAAAATTTTCCTGACAGAGCAAAATTATCTGAAAAAGATACCACTGGTATCTTTAAGAGCGAATCCTGAGCATAAGCTGAAGGATGATGATATTATTGTTCAGGAAATTGAGTCTCATAACAAAGCTGATTTACTGTTGTTCTCAAATAAATACAACGTTTACAAAACAAAAATCTATGATATTCCTGACTGCAAGGCAAGCAGCCTTGGTGAATATCTGACCAATATGTTAAGTCTTGATAATGATGAAAAAATTATTTATATAGCTTCCACAGATAATTATGACGGATACATGCTGTTTTTCTATGAAAATGGTAAAGGTGCAAAAATAGAGATGTCCAGCTATGCCACAAAAACCAACCGTAAAAAGCTGGCTAATGCTTATTGCAACAGTTCACCCCTTGTAAGAATGATGTATATTAAAGAGGATATTGATCTTGTGGCAACCAGCAGTATAAGGAAAGTTCTGGTTTTTAATACTGAGAATATTAATCCCAAATCCACAAGAGATTCTCAGGGGGTACAGGTATTGACCTCTAAGAAAGGAAGTAAACTGGTGTATATTAAAACCCTTGAGGAAATGCAGCTGAATAATGTGGATTACTATCGTACCAAGAATATTCCAGCTATTGGATGCTACCTGAAGGACGAAGATAAGACAGATACTCAGCTTGCATTGGAACTGGAATAATATGAGAGGGATAGTATGATCAGACTTTACATTACAAGACATGGTGAAACTGAATGGAATGTTGAGGGCAGAATGCAGGGGTGGAAAAACTCCAACCTGACTGCAAAGGGTATAAAAAATGCGGAGTCTCTTGGAAAAAGTCTCAGCAGCGTCGAGCTGAAAGTAATTTATTCCAGCTCCAGCCAAAGAGCAGTTCATACAGCCCAATTAATAAGAGGAGATAGAAAAATAGATATTATAACTGATGATAATCTTAGAGAGATTAACCTGGGAGAATGGGAAGGAAAAGCAAAGAATGAGTTTACCGAAGCTGACAAGGACGGGCTTGATGCTTTCTGGAACAGACCACATCAGTATAAGGCCAGCTCCGGTGAAGATTTCTTCCAGGTAAAAGCAAGAGTTGAAAGCGCTTTAAAAAGTATTATCAGAGAACACGAAAACTGTAACATACTTATAGTTACTCATGCAGTTATTGTTAAGGTCATAATGGCTATATTTAAGGGGTTATCCATTGAAAAGCTGTGGGAGCCGCCCTTTATACATGGAACAAGCCTGAGTATTGTAGAAATTGATACTTGCAAAAAAGATATTGACAGTGAGGATTTTTTTGAGTCTATAAAGGCCAGAGTAATAATTGAGGGAGACATATCCCATGTAAGTGAGTAATGGTATAATATTACCAAATATGTTGTTTTGGGGTGTATTACATGTGTGATAAGTGTTCTGTTTTAGACCAACTTTTTAAAGCAGCGAAAAGTGATTCATATCTAAATTATATTCCAACCTTATCATTTATTAGAGAAATGTTAAAGCAAGGCCGAATAGAACTGTATGCTGGAGATTGTCCAATAGACGAAGTAGAAAAGAATCTAATTGATGAAGAACACTATACAATTCAGCACTATTTTAAATGCAGGAATTGTAATCAATATTTTTACATCGGTGCTTGTGTTAGAGGTATGCCTGTATTTAAAATAGTCGATAATATTAAAACTATTGATTTTAATAAGATGTTATGGGGACGTTATGGAACACACTTTCAACAGAGTTAATATAGAAATATATTAAATATATATTATAAGTAAAATAATAGAGCGATATGTTTGAAAGGAGGTTTTTATTGGACTTTGGTACTTGTTATCGCTTGTCCGATAAAGATAAAAGATGAGTAAAAATCCAATTGTGACAATTGAAATGGAAAACGGGAATGTTATGAAAGCAGAGCTTTATCCCGAGATAGCACCAAATACTGTAAACAACTTTATATCTCTTATAAACAAGGGATTTTATGATGGTGTAATATTTCACAGGGTAATCCCGGGCTTTATGATACAGGGAGGAGATCCTGAGGGTACCGGTATGGGTGGTCCTGGTTACAGTATAAAGGGAGAATTCTCTGCTAACGGCTTTAAGAATGATTTAAAACACGAAAAAGGTGTTTTGTCCATGGCCAGAACAATGGCTCCAAATTCAGCCGGTTCTCAATTTTTCATCATGGTAGCAAAAGCTCCGCACCTTGATGGTCAATATGCGGCTTTTGGTAAGGTGATAGAAGGTATCGAGGAGGCTGACAGAATTGTAAGCGTAAAAAGAGATTACAATGACAGACCAAGGGAAGATCAGAAAATAAAGAAGATGACGGTTGATACTTTTGGTGTTGAGTATCCTGAACCAGAAAAAGTATAAATTTATTTACTCTAATAATAATGGCAGATATCCTGTAAATGGGTATTTGCCATTTTTTTCTCTAATTTTATGACCTGAAACCCGTCAAACCTTTGGAAGTTGCAACCATTCATGGAGGATTGCAAGGAGGATTTGACAAATTTTGAGTTTTATTCTAATATAGCTTATTATCAAAAATCTTGAATTGGGGGAGTATTTTTGTACAAATCAACGAAATCAAAAATCGAAGCACTTAAAGCAGCTTTCCCATATACAATACCTGTTTTGGCTGGGTTTCTTTTTTTAGGGATAGCATACGGAATACTGATGAAATCTATTGGATACGGTCCAGGCTGGACCTTTCTAATGAGTTTTATAGTATTTGCCGGATCAATGCAATATGTTGGAGTAACTCTGTTAGCTTCCACATTTAATCCCTGGTATGCACTTTTAATCACCCTTATGGTGAATGCCCGACACATCTTTTATGGTATATCCATGTTGGAGAAGTTTAAGAATACTGGAAAATTAAGACCGTATTTAATTTTTTCTTTATGTGATGAAACTTTTTCAATATTGTGTTCTGTAAAACCTAAGGAGGAAATTGATAGTAACTGGTTTATGTTTTTTGTGGCATTTTTAAACAGGTGGTATTGGATTTTAGGGTCTGTATTAGGCGCATTTCTGGGAGAAATCATCAGATTTAACACAAAAGGATTGGATTTTGCATTAACAGCATTATTTGTTGTTATTTTTATTAATCAATGGATGGAGCAAAAAAATTATTTTCCGGCTATAGTAGGTGTTGTCAGTTCTGTGATATGTCTTGTAGTGTTCGGACAAAATAATTTTATCATACCTTCAATGCTTTTAATTTTAATCACATTTACATTAACAGGAAGGAAAAAGAAAGGAGGGGATCTATCATATTAAATTCATATCAGACACTGATTACTATTCTTATGATGACCCTCGGAACAGTTCTTACCAGATTTCTGCCATTTTTAATATTTAGACCTGACAAAGAAACACCCAGGTATATTCTAAAGCTGGGTGAAGTATTACCATATGCCGTAATAGGTTTACTGGTGGTGTACTGCCTTAAAGGTATATCATTAACTACAGTACCATACGGCTTGAACGAGTTTATTGCAATATTAGTAATTGTAGTTTTGCATTTGTGGAGAAAGAATACCCTTTTGAGTATATTTGCTGGAACAGTGACATAAATGTTACTTACCCAAAACAATATTGTTGATATGCTGATATTTTAAAACATAAAAAAGTTGGATGACAGTATAAACATCCAACTTTTTTAAGGTCAAATTATAGTATGTATCCTTAATTAGGATCTACTTATTCTTTCAGCGATTGTTCTTGCTACATGAACACCACTGGCGCTTGCCTGTGACAGGCCTCTTGTCACTCCTGCTCCGTCACCTATAGCGAACATATTGGGAAGTTTTGTTTCCAGCTCTCTTGTCAATTCAAGTCTTGAGCTGTAGAACTTAACTTCAACCCCATAAAGAAGGGTATCATAATTTGCAGTACCTGGTGCAATTTTGTCCAATGCATAAATCATTTCGATAATATTATCAAGATGTCTCTTTGTCAGAACAAGACTCAAATCACCTGGGGTAGCATTAAGTGTTGGGTGAGTGAAACTCTGTCCCAGTCTGTGAGCATTGGTTCTGGCTCCCTTGATAAGATCTCCGAACCTCTGAACCAACACACCGCCGCCAAGCATATTTGACAGAGAGGCAATTCTTTTGCCGTACTGGTATGGTTCGTTAAAAGGATGGGTAAATCTGTTACTTACCAAAAGTGCAAAATTTGTGTTTTCGCTTCTGAGTTTTGGATCGGTGTAGCTGTGACCATTAACTGTTACTATACCGTCAACATTTTCAGAAACAACATGTCCGTACGGATTCATACAGAAGGTACGCACAAGGTCGCCGTACTGTTTTGTTCTGTATACAAGCTTTGATTCATAAACAACATCGGTAATATGTTCAAATACTTTTGCAGGCAGTTCAACTCTGACACCTATATCAACCTGGTTGTTAATCAGGTTTAGGTTAAGCCTCTTACACTGTTGAGAAAACCACTCGGCACCAGACCTGCCAGGCGCAACAATAAGATATTTACATTCAATGGTCTTTCCTGTTTCCAGCTCAATGGAATAACCACTTTCAACTGGAGTTATGTTTAGCACCTGGGTATTACATAGCATTTCAAGGCGTTCTAATAAGTAATTGTATAGTCTTTTCAGGATTTCCAGATTGTTTTCTGTTCCCAGATGCTTTACAGCAGCCTGCAAAAGATGTAAATCGTTTTCAAGTGCCTTTTTTTCAATAGCCTTTGCTTCAGGAGAATAGGTTGAAAAAATTTCCTTTGTAGCCCCAAACTCAACATTTACGCTATCAACATAGTTAATAAGGTCCATTACTTCTTTATCATCAAGGTAGTCATTCAACCATCCGCCAAATGCAGTTGTAAAGTTAAACTTGCCGTCAGAAAAAGCTCCTGCACCACCGAAACCACGCATTATATCGCAGGTTTTGCAGCGGATGCAATCCTTCGTTTTATTGGCAACAATAGGACATTTTCTGCCATATATATTATGACCTTGCTCTATCATTACTATTTTCAAGTCAGGATTCTTCTTTGTTAATTCATACCCGGCAAATATACCGGAAATTCCGCAACCGATTATTGCCACATCAAACATAGTCTCTACCTCCGTGATCCACTATATTTTTATTGAGTAGGGCACTAAAATACATGCGTCTTCCCAAATAAAACATTATACATGACATCAGTAATTAAGTAAATGAATTTTGATGCGGATAAACTAAATTATTAATTATATCTTAATTTTTTTGATAAGTAATTGAAAAATTTTGAATTTTAGTATAACTTTATAGTATATGGTTAAGTATTCTCAATGGTCGCGATATAAATAATACAAAGGATGAAACGGAGTTTGTAAAATGAATTACTATTTACCTTTCCTTCTATCATTGGTAATTATGTTAATTGTTACACCACAACTTACAAAACTGGCTCATAAAATAAACTATACTGAGAAACCTAATCTCCAAAGTGACAGAAAGATACATAAAGAAAGTAAGGCATATCTGGCTGCAGTAGGAATTTTCTTCTGCTTTTGGCTTTGCTACTTTATTTTCAGCAGAGATTTTAGCCAGAAGTCAGTAGTTCTATTTATAAGCTCCTCAATTATTTGGGCCATAGGGATGGTTGACGATTGGTTCAAAATAAATGGAAAGGACCTGAAGGCCCTGCCTAAGTTTCTGGTTCAAATTTTAGCATGCTTTATTACAGTGTATTGTACTAATATCAGGTTTTTTGGAATTACTAACCCTTTAGATGGATCATATATACTTTTCCCAGAATGGATACAATTTTTACTTTCGATTTTATGGTTATTTGGAGTAACCACAGTCATTAACTTCTCTGACGGTCTTGACGGATTAGCAGGAGGATTATCCTGTATATCAGCTGCAACACTGTTCGTGGTTTCAATAACTGAGGGAAACCATTTACTGGCTATCATGTCAATTACCTTGGTTGGAGTATGCCTTGGGTATCTGAAATATAATAAATACCCTGCAAAAATATTAATGGGTGATGCGGGGGCTACTTTCCTGGGATTTGTGCTTGCAGTAATATCTTTGGATGGGGCATTCAAACAAGCAACGGTGATATCAATTTTTATACCTATTTTGGTGTTGGGCCTACCTATATTTGACAATATATTTGTTGTGTTTAAAAGGATAAAAGAAGGTAAACGCATATATATAGGTGATTCCTCCCAAATACATTACAGGTTATTGAAAAAAGGCCTCACTCAGAAGCAAGCAATATACTTCCTTTATCTGATATGCATATGTCTGAATTTAAGCGCAATAATCCTTCTTTTAATTGGTGAAATATCCAATTAGCAGTATTAACAGCTCCATTATTGCCATCATTCCTAATAGGTGATATAATTCAAAAGAAAATAAAATAATAAAGACAGTTCGTGACCATCCTGTCTAAAGCCTGAAGTCAGGCTTTGAAATAAAACTACGGCGACGCTGCCTGCATTTGCAGGGCAGTATTTTGTTTTGTTTGCAGTCATTACTATGTTAAATGACTGAACACTCCTGTTGTTTTAATGCACCATTGGTCGCGGCAGGGAGAGAGGTTAATATGAGAAACAAAAAAATGATCTGGCTGACAACCTCAGCAATGATAGCAGCAGTATATCTGGTGCTGACATTAATTTTTTATCTGACAAGTTTCCTTCCTTATCAAATCAGATTTGCTGAAATCCTTACAGTTCTGCCTTATTTTACACCCTTATCTATACCGGGATTGTTTGTCGGCTGTATAGTAGCAAACATTCTGGGGGGAAATGGAATATGGGATATTGTAATTGGAAGTCTGTCCACACTGGTTTCTGCCTATATAACTTATAAATTGACTTATGGGAAGCCAAAACTAAAGTGGCTGGCACCATTGCCCCCGGTTATTATTAATGCGGTTTTCGTAGGAGCTATGTTAAGTGTTCTATACAAACTGCCTATGTTTGCAACAATGCTATCAGTAGGGTTAGGTCAGGTAGTGGCTTGCTATATACTGGGTTTTCCATTAATGTTGTTATTTGAGAAGAACAAACGAATTAGCGAACTATTTAAACGAATTAATCAAAAATGTTCATTTCCGTAAAGCAGCTCTTGGACTTGTTGACATTGTAGGGCAGGCGGGAGTAGAAGTGGACGGTATAGGAATAGCAATTGAAAAAGGCTTTCAGGACGGTGGCAGATTATTGGAAAAAAAGGAATCGAAGTTCAGTCACTGTCAATTGTTCAAAGCATGGAGGGTGGCAAAGTTATTTTTCAGGAACCTTACTTCAGAGAAGATCCATAAAGGAATGGCAGCCTATATTCAAGGGCTGTCATTTTTTATGTTATATGTACAGAATTTTATATGATTCCTTGGTAACAGGGACAAAGCCATATGAAGAATATTTAACAGCTTTTCAAAGTATACTACTTGTGTTTTAATATATTATATAGTATGTTTAATAACCTGTTGCCTTTTTGGTGATTTGATTAGAAAGGAATAGAATATTACATATGAATAAAATCATGCGGATGGGAAGCATATTTTTTACAATTGTTCTTCTTTGTTATGCGGCGTTACAATACTCTGCAGGAAACAATAGGGTTGCTTTATATTATGCTATTGCAGGTATAGGTTTTCTTATTGTCTACTTCTCATATGTAAAAAAGGACAAAGCGTCAAAATAATTGTAAATTAATATGGTAAAATACCTTGTTAATTCTGCCAATTTAATGATAAAATCATTAATGCGATTGCTAATTTTTGTTTACTAACTATATAATTTTATTTTAAGGAAGTGTTTTCAATGGAACAGACAGAGCAAAAAAAGAGGATTTTCAGCGGGGTTCAGCCCTCAGGAAACCTTACCATAGGCAATTACCTTGGAGCAATTAAGAATTGGATTCCAATGCAGGATGAGTTTGAATGCCTCTACTGCGTGGTTGATCTTCATACACTGACAGTTAGACAGAAGCCGGCAGAATTAAGACAGAGAAGCCTAAGCCTATTAGCCTTATATATGGCTTGCGGCCTTGATCCTGAGAAGTGTATTCTGTTTTTGCAGTCCCATGTAAGTGCTCACTCCGAGCTGGCATGGATACTGAATTGTTATACCTATATGGGGGAATTAAACAGAATGACCCAGTTTAAGGATAAATCTGCTAAGCATGCAGACAATATAAATGCCGGATTATTTGCTTATCCTGTTCTTATGGCAGCAGATATCTTATTATATCAGACCGATCTTGTGCCAATTGGCCAGGATCAGAAGCAGCATCTTGAAATAACCAGGGATATAGCCGAAAGGTTCAATAAGGTTTACGGAGAAACCTTTAGAATTCCGGAGCCATATATTCCGAAAGTGGGCGCGAAGATAATGAGTCTACAGGAACCGGAAAAGAAAATGTCTAAGTCAGATGAGAATGAAAATGCATATGTATTAATACTTGATTCTGAGGACGCAATCATGAGAAAGTTCAAGAGGGCAGTTACCGACTCAGAACGGGAAATAAGATACGATGAAACTAACAAGCCGGGTGTAAGCAATTTAATAAGCATATATTCAGCAACCACCGGTAAGACCATTTCGGATATTGAAAGGGAATTTGAAGGAAAATCTTACGGAGACCTCAAGGAGGCTGTTGGACAATCGGTGGTGGAAACACTTAAACCTATACAGCAGAAATATAATGAATTGATTACAAATAAGGATTATCTTAATAATATTTTGAAGGAAAATGCTGTGAAAGCTGATTATATGGCAAGAAAGACTTTATCGAAAGTACAGAGAAAAATCGGATTATTGCCAAGAAGTTAAGAATGGATTGGAATCATTTCGTAAGTCAATTTGACTGCAGCGGAATGGTTCTTGTTTTTTGTGATATACTAATATTGGGAGATATTGTATGACGATACCAGAAATAATACTTTTAGCTTTGGGGCTATCGATGGATGCATCGGCAGTTTCTATTTCAAATTCATTGTGTATTAATAAAATTAAAATTAAGCATGTACTACAAATGGCGTTAACATTTGCTTTTTTTCAGGGTATAATGCCGGTTATTGGTTATTTTGCTGCAAATACTTTTGAGACTGTTATCAGTCGTTTCGACCACTGGGTAGCATTTATTCTTTTGGCTATTATTGGTGGTAAAATGCTCCATGAAGCCATCACTGCAGGGATAGAGCAGGAATGTTCCATGTTTAAACTTACATATAAGCTTTTATTTATACAGGCTGTAGCAACAAGTATTGATGCGCTTGCAGTTGGGATAAGTCTGTCGGCTCTTAGTGTTAATTTGCTAAAGTCCATAGCAATTATTAGCAGTGTAACTTTTATTTGCTGCACAATTGCTATACTTGTTGCAAAACGGTTTGGCAATATGCTTGGAAAAAGAGCTGGCATAGTTGGAGGTATAATATTAATTGCAATTGGTGTAAAAATATTCATTGAACATATGTTTTTTGCATAAATAATAGTTTTCATTTTCTGACTTGAAAATTCAAGGTAAGTTATAATTAAAAGTATAGTATTTATTGGCAAAAAATAATTAATAATATAATAACAGTGTTAGAAAAACGAAGTTAATTTAATAAACGCAGGTTAAACAAACATATGTTTGCTTAGCCTGCATTTTATGTTATAATTAAATTTAGTCTTGTTAATGAATTTAAGATGGTTGTTAATTGCTCAACAGGATTATAATGAAATTAAACCAGTGTTGAATAATCGGAGGGTGTTATGAATAGATTCGAAGTTGTATCTGAATATAAACCAAAGGGTGATCAGCCTGTTGCCATAGAAAAGCTGAGCAGGGGAATTATTGACGGTCATAAGCATCAGACACTTTTGGGTGTAACTGGTTCGGGAAAGACCTATACAATCGCCAAGGTTATAGAGCAGGTACAAAAGCCCACACTGGTAATTGCTCATAATAAGACTCTCGCTGCACAGCTGTGCAGTGAGTTCAAGGAATTTTTCCCTAACAATGTGGTTGAGTATTTTGTAAGCTATTACGATTATTATCAGCCTGAAGCCTATATTCCTTCAACCGACACCTATATTGAAAAAGATTCCTCAATAAACGAGGAAATAGATAAACTCCGTCATTCAGCCACTGCTGCTCTTTTTGAAAGAAGAGATGTAATCATTGTAGCCAGTGTTTCCTGTATCTATGGTTTGGGTGACCCTGAGGACTATACAGACCTTATGCTTTCACTTAGAGTTGGGATGCAAAAGGATAGGGATGAAATAATCCGCAAACTTGTTGATATTCAGTATGAGAGAAATGAAATAGACTTCAGGAGAGGAAGATTCAGGGCAAGAGGTGATGTACTTGAAATTTTTCCTGCCAACAGCTCTGAAATGGTTTTAAGAGTTGAATTTTTCGGAGATGAGATAGAGAGAATAACAGAAGTTGACTACCTTACTGGTGAGGTAATAGGAACCAGATCGCATATTGCTGTTTTTCCGGCTTCTCACTATGCCACTACCAGACCAAAAATGGAAAAGGCCATGATTACAATTGAAAAAGAGCTTGAAGAACGCCTTGAACAGTTAAAAATGGAAGGAAAGCTCCTAGAGGCCCAAAGACTTGAACAGAGAACCAGATATGATTTGGAAATGATGTCTGAAATTGGATTCTGCCAGGGAATTGAAAACTATTCAAGACATATCAGCGGCAGGGAGCCAGGAAGTGCCCCTTATACATTAATGGATTATTTCCCGGATGACTATTTGCTTGTAATAGACGAATCCCATGTAACTATTCCACAAATCGGAGCAATGTATAACGGAGACAGGTCAAGAAAAGAATCTTTGGTTGAGTATGGCTTCAGATTACCATCGGCTTTTGATAACAGACCTCTCAAATTTAACGAGTTTGAAGAGCGTATAAATCAGGTTATTTATGTCAGTGCAACACCAGCTACCTATGAAAGGGAGCATTCTACCCAGATAGTAGAGCAAATAATCAGACCAACGGGGCTCATTGACCCTGAAATAATAATCAGACCGGTGAAGGGACAGATAGACGACCTTATAGGCGAAATTAATGTAAGGGTAGAAAAGGGGCAGAGGGTACTGGTTACCACCCTTACCAAGAAAATGGCTGAAGACCTTACTGATTACATGAAGGAACTTAATATTAAGGTTAAATATCTTCATTCAGATGTTGAAACCTTTGAAAGAATGGAAATAATCAGAGATTTGCGTCTTGGAGTATTTGATGTTCTTGTTGGAATTAATCTGCTCAGAGAAGGTTTGGATATACCTGAAGTTTCTCTTGTGGCAATACTTGATGCTGATAAAGAAGGCTTCCTGAGATCGGAAACCTCTCTTATTCAGACCATTGGGCGTGCAGCCAGAAATTCTGAAGGTAAGGTTATTATGTATGCAGACAGTATAACAGGTTCAATGAACAGAGCCATAAGCGAAACCAACAGAAGAAGACAGCTTCAGATGGAGTATAACAAAATCCATGGAATTGTGCCCACTACCGTACAAAAGTCTGTCAGAGATTTGATAGAGGCTACAAAGGTTGCGGAAGAGGCTGAGACATATTATACTGATAAGGATAAGCAAGGTCATATGTCTCAGGAAGAACTGGAGAAGCTGATTGCAAAGCTGCAGAAGGAAATGAAACAGGCTGCTTCCGAACTGCAGTTTGAACGCGCAGCAGAGCTTAGAGACAAGATTGAAGAATTAAAGAAACGAACTTAAAAACTTGTTATATATTTTACATTTGGGGTTAAATCATAAAATGAAATTACTTAGGCAGTTTTTAATTATATTAATAATATGCGTTATCGGTGAAGTATTGAATAAAGTTATGCACATTCCACTCCCCGGAAGTATTATAGGCATGATACTACTTTTTATATGCCTGTTAACCGGTTTAATAAAAATAGAAATGATTGATGAGGTAAGTAAATTTCTTCTGGATCATCTGGCTTTCTTTTTCATTCCATCCGGGGTAGGACTGTTAGCCTATGTGGGAATATTAAAGGAGAATTTTGTTTCCATTACAGTGATATGTGTAGTTACCACATTTCTTGTAATGATAGTAACCGGGTTGACAGTTCAGATGATTAAGAGGAGGAAAGCTCGATGAAGGAAATATTGTCATCACCTGTTTTTGGGCTTTTTATATCAATTTTGGCCTTTGAAATTGGTATATTCATAAATAAAAAAACCAAACTTGCCTTTTTAAATCCTCTGATGCTTGCTATATTGATTGTAATGGGATTTCTGCTAATATTGAAAATACCTCTTGAGGATTATAAAAAGGGGGGAGACTTCATATCAATGTTTTTAACTCCTGCTACCGTTATATTAGCTGTTCCATTGTATAAAAACATTAATTCACTTAAAAAGGATTATGTTGCAATTATCGGTGGCGTTCTTACAGGAAGTATTACAGCTATAATCAGTGTATGGCTTATTGGTAAGGCCTTTAATCTATCACCTGAATTGCTCGCCTCCCTTATTCCGAAGTCAATTACTACACCTTTGGGCATCGAGCTGTCGAACCAGCTTCAGGGTATTCCTTCTGTTACTGTTGCAGCCATAATAATAACCGGTATAATTGGTGCTGTTTCGGCCCCGGCCTTGCTGAAGGTGTTTCGTATAAGCGATAAGACAGCCAAAGGAATTGCCATTGGTACATCAGCCCATGCTTTGGGTACAACAAAGGCGGTTGAGCTTGGAGAAACTGAAGGTGCTATGAGTGGTCTTGCTATTGGACTTGCTGGTCTGATTACTGTAATTGCAGCAACAATCTTATTTAAACTGGGATTTTTTAACTAGTATGACAGATTGAATCATACATTCAAACATTGTTTTACGTATATATTTTCGTAATGTACCAGTAAATATATGACTTATTATTTGTTGTATAACAATTTGGAGTCACAGTTTTGTGACTATACTCAAATATTGCTTGGGAGGTTAAAGTGAAAAATATATATGTTATTCTGTCATCAACACCTACAATGATGGGGAGGCTTATAAGGATTTTTACCAGAAGTTCCTTCAATCATTCCTCTATAAGCTTGAGTGAAGATTTGGAGGAAATGTACTCCTTTGCTCGTTACAGAGCATCAAACCCATTAGTTGGAGGCTTCGTAAGAGAATTTCCACAAAGACTTTCCCACGGCAGAAATTTTGAAGATGTCTATATAAAAGTATATAAAATTCCGGTAGCAGATAAGCAATTTGAGGAAATAAGAAGATTTATATACAGTATCAAAGAAGACCATGAAGAAAATATTTATAACACCATGGCAGTACTAGGCATATTAACCGGATACAGATTCAATATTTACAAGGCTTATACCTGTTCTGACTTTGTTGCCCAGTCCCTGTTAAAAGGAAATATTATCTCCGAGAGCCATATATCAAAGAATATTGTACCCGATGATATACAGAAATTTTTGGACAAGTATACTGTTTTTTGTGGCTGCTTAAAGAACTATAAACCTGTTAGTTATACAGATCTTCAATCCACAAGTAGTATTGAGTTCAGTAACTTTTACATCAAACAGGGCTTTATCAGGGAAATATTAAATACCTTCAACCATTTCTACAATCTGATTAAAAGAAATAACCTATCCAATTACTCCTATTCTTCACAAAACAATAATCATGATATGTAATATTTAAAATGAATCACAGGCTTTTTTGCGGTAACAACTTCAGTGGAAGATAATAGAGCCGCCCTGCGCTGCCTTGCAGCTAGTGCCGGACATGTTATTAACAAAAAAAGCTTATAGCTAATCTTTTTTTGTTATAACTATTAAGGAAGATAATTGTGCCGCAATTACCCGCAAATCCTTGCGGATAATTGCCGGGCTATGCTATACTATTACCAAACTAATCCAATACTGTATGGAATAATTTTCTATGTAAGTATTAGTGATATAAAGATATATTTTAGGAGGGTACACAGTTTATTATGGATAGCACTGCTAAACTAAATTTTTGGTTGGAAAGCGATTATTTTGATCAGAACACAAAAAATGAACTTTTATCTATAAAGAATGATCCCAAGGAAGTTGAGGATCGTTTTTATAAAAATCTAGAATTTGGAACCGGAGGATTAAGAGGGATAATAGGAGCCGGTACTAACAGAATAAATATTTATACAGTCAGAGTTGCTTCACAGGGCTTGGCAAACTATATAAACAAGTTGGGAAAACAGGACAAAGGGATCGTTATTGCTTATGATTCCAGATTCATGTCACCTGAATTTTCTCTAGAAGCAGCCAAAGTATTCTGTGCCAATGGTATAAAGACATATCTTTTTGATGAGCTGCGTCCAACACCTCAGCTGTCCTTTGCAGTCAGATATTTAAAAGCAGCTGCGGGAGTTGTTGTTACAGCCAGTCATAATCCCAAACAGTATAATGGTTATAAGGTATATGGCGAAGATGGCGGACAGCTTTCTCTGGATGGTTCAAATGCTGTTATTGCAGAAATTAATAAACTGACTGATATAACAAAAGTAAATACCATGTCCAGGGAAGCCGCTATAGAAAAAGGATTACTAAAAATAATAGGCAGCGAAGTTGATGATGCATACATAGCAATGCTGAAAACCCTGCAGGTTAACAAGGATGCTGTTTCAAAGGTTGCTGATACCTTTAAAATTGTCTACACACCTCTTCATGGAGCAGGAAACAAGCCTGTAAGAAGAATTCTATCTGAAAATGGTTTTAAAAATATTCTGGTTGTTAAGGAGCAAGAGCTGCCTGATTCAGAGTTTTCAACTGTAAAATCACCAAATCCTGAAGAAAGATCAGCTTTTGAGCTTGCCATAAAGCTGGCTTCTGAAAATAACGTGGATCTTATTATCGGAACAGACCCTGATAGTGACAGAGTTGGTGTAGTAGTTAGAAAAAATGACGGAGAATATGCAGTTCTTACTGGAAACCAAACCGGCTGCCTGCTTATGGAATATATTCTTACAGCAATGAATGAAGCAGGTAAATTGCCCAAAAACGGCTTTGTTGTTAAGACCATTGTTACAACAGAGCTTTCAAGAGAAATTGCGAAGTTTTATAACATAGAACTTGTTGAAGTTCTTACCGGATTTAAATTTATTGGTGAGCAGATTATGCTCAGAGACGAGAAGGGCGATCAGAAATTCCTGTTCGGTTTTGAGGAAAGCTATGGATATCTGGCCGGAACTGATGTAAGAGACAAGGATGCGGTTGTGGCTTCAATGCTTATTGCAGAAATGGCAGCCTACTACAAGGTTAAAGGAATGTCACTTTACGATGCACTTATTCAGTTGTTTGAAAAGTATGGCTATTTTGTAGAAGGTATAAATTCCTTCACTCTTGAGGGTAAGGATGGCTTACAGAAGATAAAAGCTGCCATGTCCTCAATGCGTACCACAAGATATACCAGCTTTGGTGGTTTCAAGGTAAAAGCTATAAGGGATTACCAGAGCTCTGAAAAATATATTTTAGCTGACGGTTCAACAGAGAAGATAACTTTACCAAAATCGGATGTTCTTTATTTTGAAATGGAGGATGGCTCATGGTTCTGTGTAAGACCTTCAGGAACAGAACCTAAAATAAAGATTTACTATGGTGTATCCGATAAAACTCTGGAATTATCACAGCAAAAACTGGAAAGCTTGAAAAACAGCGTTCTTGAGGTTATTAAACCATTGCTGTAAGAATTAAAGCCTGTCTGTACAGTTTTGAAAAAGACCATACAGACAGGCTTTATAATGTTATTTTCAATTGGAATTTTTTATGTTAATTCATTAATACTTTTGTTCACATTTCTCCCTGGGAATTGTATAACTGCTATTTCCGGAGTTGAGAGGAACCTGAATGGAAATATCACGTTTCCCAGCCCTCTGTTAATATAGAGGTTTACACCATTTATTTTGTGAAGTCCTCTGAAGCATTTCATCTTGCACAGCTTTTCTTTTCTCATCAACTTAAACTCAATATTAAAAGGCATCCAAATCTGGCCTCCGTGAAAGTGACCACATAACAAATAGTCAACCTTATCTGAGGGCAGGTCAAATATTATATCTGGATTGTGCGAAACTGCAATATTTATGCAGCCAGTTTCAATTGAAGCTTTAATTCCCAGAAAAGCTTTCTCAATATCAGGTTTTCCTTTTTTCAGATCGTCAATTCCTATCAGGTTGTATGAAGTCCCGTTTTTGAGTATCCTGGAATTGGCGTTGAGCAGTACTTTACCACCGGCTGCTTCGATTTTATCAATAAATGCTTTTTTATTATTTGAATTATAATATAATGCTTTATGGTCATGATTACCGAAAGTAAGGTATACAGGATAATTTTCTGATAACATCGATAAAAATGATATAAATTTGGAAATATCCCGATAAGTCTCTATATAATCGCCACTCATTACTATAATATCTGGTTTGACCTGATTAATCCGTATCAGCAGCTTTGATTTTGAAACATAGAATTTATTAATATGTATATCAGATAAGTGAACAACTTTTAATCCATCTGTATCTGGACTGAAATTAACCAGACTTGTTGATAAAAAAGTAGTTTCAATTTTCATGTAAAGCAGAATTAATGCAATTAATACAAAAAAATATACCATAATATAGCTCCTGTTTTGGCTCTAAAAAATAACCCCTTAAAATGGATATGCTTTGACAATTCAGTGGCTTAAGTCAATTGTGGTTACATAATGTAATAACATTTTTTGATTCAATATCAACCATAAGACAACAGAAAAATTACACTAACACAATTTAATGATTTTTTTTAGAAAATAAACATTTATAAGTCTTCAAAAAGACCTTAATGTATGTAAATAAGTATATAGAAAAAAAGACTTTTTGTAAAATTTCCTCTAACAGATAATGGATTTTAAATGTTGCTACTTTTTGGTATTATAAGTATAATTATGTTAGAAAAGCATAAATTATTAATAATTAGTTATTTATTTATTACCATGTAATAATGAAAATTATGTATAGCTAAGTCAAAATGAGATAATGAGGCAAGCAATGAGGCAAATTAAATTATCCAATTGTCAACCGGGAATGATACTCGGTAAAGCGATATTCAACGATAATACCGTACTTCTTGAGGCAGGAACTATATTAACAAAGTCATACATTAAGCGGCTGCAAGATATGGGGATTACCGATATATATATTGAAGACGATATCTCAAAAGGCTTAGTTGTACGTGATGTTGTTAGCGAAGCCACCAGACAGGAAGCTATAGCCTTTGTAAAAAAATCCATGGATAACTTTGCTTCCATAGAACTGATTAGTTCAAAAGAAGTAATTGAGATAGTAAGCAAAATTCTTGATGAGATATTAACTCTTGATGACATTATTGTTAATTTGATGGATATTAAAACCTGTGATTCATACACTTTTGCCCATTGTGTGAATGTATGTATTCTCTCAATAATTACCGGATTGAAGCTTAAGCTTAATAATGAACAGCTGAAAGAACTAGGAATTGGTGCGCTTTTACACGATATAGGGAAAATAATGATACCTACTGATATTTTACTGAAAAAATCCGCTTTATCGACTCAGGAATATGATAATATAAAACAACATACAATTTACGGATACAATATAATAAAAAAATTACCTAATATCAATGAGACTTCAGCCAGAGTAGCACTTGAACACCACGAAAGATTTAACGGAAAAGGCTATCCATATGGTTTAGTTAATAATGAAATTCATTTATTTTCAAGGATTGTAGCAGTTACAGATATTTTCGATGCACTGACTTCCAATAGAATTTACAGAGAAAGAATAAGTACTAATCAAGCTATAGAATATCTTACCGTTATTGCGGCGCCTACTCTTGATTCCACAGTGTTAAATTGCTTTATTGAAATTATTCCTCCATTTCCGGTTGGAACAGGTGTTATCCTCAATACCGGTGAAAAAGGGGTAGTTATAAGATTAAATAAAAATTTACCGACCAGACCTGTTATAAGACTTGTATTTAATTCCGACGGTAGTAAGAAGGAAGTATATAATGAGGTTGATCTTAAAGAAGCGTTAAATTATACAATAATAAATAATGTTGAATTGGCTTGATGATATAAAGAAATATTCTCTAATCATAAAACCGCTGACACATCTCTCCGACTTTTTAAATATTTATTTTGAATCGCTAAAAGATACACATGAATTAATAGTAAACCCATTTATAATGTTTAGCTAATTTTCAGTAAACCAAAGCTCATGCTGGTTGGAGAACTGTTAGACCAAGTGGGAGGGCTACAAAAATTTTCAGGTACAGTGAAATCCAATCGTGGAACAACACTGTAATTTTGATTCCTACAATAGTATAGCAGCTAAAAAAGTGCATTTAGCACTTTTTTAGCTTCGAGCCCTTCCGGGTTCAAGTCCCAATATGGATAAAACAAAAAAGAAACGACTGATACTTTGTATCATCGTTTCTTTTTATCTGGTGCGGATGAAGGGACTTGAACCCCCACGGTCTCCCACTGGAACCTAAATCCAGCGCGTCTGCCAGTTCCGCCACATCCGCACGAGCATTTTATATTATAAAGATAAAGCGTCATTTTGTCAACAATTAATTACTTCGCAATGAAGCTGCTGCATGAACCAAAATCTATTTTCTATTGATTTAATCCATAATGTATTTGGTTTTTATTCTCGCATATAAAGAAAAAAGACAATTCAACAACTAATCATATCGTATTGACACTCTTTATTTAGAATAATATAATAACTCTGAAAAAAACAGGAAAAGGTAAAAATAAGAAATTCTGTTGATACTTGTTGTTATAGCCTTACAAATATTTGGCTGATTGCTAAGATAATGAAAAAAAGAAAACATTTCAACAACTTCAATGATTCAATAGCGTTATTTCCTGTTGTATTTTTGATTGCGGTATCAGGTAATAACGATATATGAAAATTTATTTGAGGGATAACTCTTGAATCACTGTTTTATTCTATGTGTGAACCCCTAGTATCCATTGGAATATCCATTTGAATGATTGTGGGGATTTTGGTGCTCATTAAGGCTTTTCTTGTAACTGCTTTATTGTTTGGATAAAATTTGCATTTAGTTTATTAATACTAATGATTCCCAAGCAAAATAAAATACTATAAGTAGCTGCAGTAACAATATAAGTGTAATATTCAATGTTTTTACTTTGGACTTTAACTCAAATAATTAACGAAATTAAGGAGGTAAGTATGAAAAGGCTTAAAGTTTTTCTTTTAATAACTGATATAGGGTTTATCATATACTGGTTGATTACCGGTTTACATCTTATACCCGACAGCTGGGCATTCAAAGACTATAACAACCCAATACTGGTAGCATGGAATTGGTCGTTTTTTCCGTTAGATATGTTTATATCAGGAACAGGATTGACCAGCATATATTTGTACTACAAAAAGAAACCATTCTGGAAAAAATTATGTCTGATAACTTTAGTATTGACGTTTTGTTCTGGACTACAGGCAATTTCTTTCTGGGCTCTGAGAATGGATTTTGATATATCCTGGTGGGCGGTGAATCTGTATTTACTTATTTATCCACTGTTCTTTATAAAAAGCGTTGTTAATGATACTATCAAGTAAAAAATTTATATAACAACTTTATTATATTGAATACATAATGCTATAAACTATTATTTTGAAAGGTAGAAGGTGAACATAATGAATTGGCTATATCTTGGTTTAGCGATTGTATCTGAAGTATGTGGAACTACTTTTATGAAACTGTCAGATGGAATGACAAAGATTAAGTTTTCGATATTGATGCTGGTTTTCTATGTTTTGAGTCTGTCTATGCTATCATTGGCACTTAAGAAGATAGAGGTTGGAGTAGCCTATGCCATATGGTCAGGTATAGGAATAGCATTAATTACAACAGTAGGGATAATCTTTTTTAAAGAAACCATATCAGTTTCTAAAATTATTTTCATATTATTAATTTTGGTGGGAGCTATAGGACTAAATTTAACAAGTACAACCCATTAATGCCATAATTACATATAAGAAAATAAATATTAAAATTAAAAAATATTAATTATAATTCTGAAATAGTTGTTTTGCTGAACTCGGATAATATTTCATATGATAAATTAACAAAGTCAGTACTTATATGGGAGAAGTATTGACTTCTCTCTTTTTACAACAAGAGTCAGCCTGGGCTAGTATAATCTCAAAACCCTTTCCAAATTGCCAATAAACTGGTATACTGTATAATAATTAAACTATGGAGGTACAATGCTTTGAAGCATTTTACAAGATGTATATCTTTTGTTATAGTATTTTGTTACATAGTTGCTGCTTCATTTCCCATCCAGAGTTACGGAGCCTCTGATAATTCCATTATAGATAATGGTACTTTACAGAAAAATAATTCATTTGACACATCAAATTCCAAACAGAGTGTTGATAAAACTGACAAATCAACTAACCCACCCAATGAGAAGTCTACCGATTCCAGTGCCAAATCTGACAATGGAACAACTGATAAACCCAATGATAAAACTCCATCTAAACCCATTGTAGAACCAAGTAAAACGGCAGATACTAAGTCAAACTCCACTACATCAGATGAAACTGAGGCTAATGGTGAAGAATCAGAAAATGACCAGGAGGCTCTATGGTACAGAAAGCAAAATCCTATGAAAAAAGAACATCAACAGCTTCTCTGGGAGTATTGCAAAAAGAGGAATCTGAGTTATATTGATATGCTGGCGCTTATATATACAGAGAGTAATTTTGATGAAAAATGTGTAACTGGTAATTTTTACGGATATTTTCAAATAAGTAAAGGTAATTGTGCTAACTTGGCAAAGGCCTTAAATACAAAAAATGAACCTCTTAACGGAGCAATCAACATTAACTGGGGAACGGCTATGTACAGTAATATACTGGCAGATAAGCGGGTTAAGGATCTTGAAGGTAAGATGAAAAGAGATGTGGCCCTATCTATCTACCAAAGGGGAACCGGTGGATATGATAAATATGGTATAAGCAAAAGCTTTCTTAAAACATATTACCAAAAGTGGGATAAGGTCAATGAATGGTTTAATGAGAAAGAAAAATGATTTATAACCATTCTCAGAAATATCCCGGCTGAAACTGTCCATGCTCTCGCTTGGGCAGCTGTTTTTTTATAGGAACTGATTTTATCACACCTTTAACTATTGCATATTAAATGAAACAGAGACCAGTCTTTGAAACATGCAAGTTGGAGAATAATATCAGATTGACTAAAATATTAAATAACTAGTGAAAAGAATAATTTTATAAATAGAAGGAAATCTATTTATAAAACAATATAAAAAGCGAGAAAGTGATATGACAACCCAACAGAAAGAAAGAACAGACATAAAAATATTCACCGAAATAGAAAAACACTTACTTGAGGATAAACAACCCTCTCTATACTTGAATAATATCTCTCAGACACAACTGTTTAAACAGTATCCTCTTGTATTAATTAATAACCTAAAAAATGCCGAGCAATCTCCAAAGCATCATCCTGAAGGGAATGTTTGGAATCATACAATGCTTGTAGTGGATGAGGCTGCCAAAGTTAAAGAGATAAGCGGGGACCCGAAAGTGTTTATGTGGGCGGCTTTACTTCATGATATTGGTAAACCTGATACTACAAAAATCAGAAACGGAAGAATAACTTCTTATGATCACGATATAGTGGGAGCTGAGCTTACAAGAAAGTTTTTATCAGAATTTGTAAAAGATGCTGTATTTATAGAAAAGGTTGCTGAACTGGTCAGATGGCATATGCAAGTTCTTTTTGTAATTAAAAATTTACCTTTTGCTGATATCAGATCGATGAAAAAGAATACAGATATAAATCAAATAGCCCTGTTAGGCTTTTGTGACAGAATGGGAAGATTGGGAGCCAATCAGGAAGAAGAGGAGAACAATATTAAAAAATTCTTGTATAAAGTAAACAAAAACAATTAACATAATTAGTTGGATTGTATACTTAATTTTTGTTTTCAAATGATGCATAATGTGGTAAATAAAAAATGTTGACTGAATTTAATTACTACTCATTATTAAAAAAATATGGTGCCGGAAAATTAGCAAACTGGTACAATAATGGTGGATAGCGTGAAAAATTTACTTGTAGGTTATCATTCATTTCACGCAGCAAAACCATAAATCTGTTTCTATAATTATTTTATACGCGTTTTATGCGTAGATGGAGGTTACAATGATTAATTTTGAGTTTTACAATCCAGCCAGAATTATTTTTGGTAAGGATACCGAGTCACAAACTGGAAAACAGATTTCTAAGTATGGTAAAAGAGTATTGCTTCATTATGGCGGAGGTTCAATTAAGGCTAACGGCGTCTATGACAAAGTTGTTAAATCCCTAAAAGAAGAGGGTTTGTTCTTTGTTGAACTGTCAGGTGTTGTGCCTAATCCAAGATTAAGCCTTGTTAAAGAAGGGATCAGGCTTTGTAAGGAAAACAATATAGATTTTATCCTGGCAGTTGGAGGAGGCAGTGTTATTGACTCTGCTAAAGGAATTGCTGTTGGTGTCAAGTATGACGGGGATGTATGGGAGTTATATATGGATAATTCCAAGCTTGATCATCTGACCGAAGCTCTTCCGGTTGGAGTTGTACTAACCATTCCAGCAGCTGGTTCAGAGTCATCGCCATCTTCAGTTATAACAAATGAAGATGGTTGGTTCAAGCGTTCTATCGGAACAGAATTAATCATTCCTAAATTTGCTATACTAAACCCTGAGACTAGTTATACGTTACCGGCATACCAGACTGCATGCGGAGCCAGTGATATTCTGGCCCATCTGATGGAGAGATATTTTACTCAAGTGCCTAATGTAGACTTTACTGACAGATTAATAGAAGCAAATATCAGAACAATACTTAATAATGCACCCCTGGCTTTAAAAAACCCCCGGGACTATAATGTAAGAGCTGAAATAATGTGGGCGGGAGCGGTTGCTCATAACAATCTTTTAAATACTGGAAGAATTGGTGACTGGGGAAGCCATGACATTGAGCATGAGATTAGCGGAGCATATGATATAGCCCATGGTGCAGGCTTGTCAATTGTTTTCCCGGCCTGGATGAAATATGTTTACAAACATAATAAGGACAAGTTTGTACAATTTGCCATGAGAGTATTTGATGTGGATTTCAGCTTTGAGGACAAAGACCGCATTATCTTTGAAATGATAGAAAGACTTGAGGCCTGGTATCTGAGAATGGGTCTGCCAATAAGACTGTCCCATGTGAATATCGGTGATGAGAGATTGCGCGAAATGGCAGACAAATGTATGGTAGGAAGAACCCATGTGGGTAACTTTGTACAGCTCAAGGCCGATGATGTTTATGAAATATACAAGTTGGCTTTATAGGATATAAATATTTGTGACCAATTATGATAGTAACAGGAACTGTCCAGAACAAGAGGATTCTTGGACAGTTCCATTTTTATAAATTTCGATTTGATATTCTCATCTTATGTCTACTATTCTGTTAATTCTTATGAAAAAAGTACCATATACTATTTGAATAAAGTTCCGAAATTTATATAAATTGTATTAATCCCTTCTTTCTCTTCAGTGATATAGGTTTATGCCTGTTTTTAGAATCAGAGCACTTATGGTGGTTGGCAATTTCAGGTTTATCATTGACGACGTATTAATGGTTATATTCAAGTTGTTTTATGGTAAAATTAATCTATATAGTGGGTATTATTCCCATTGCCTTTGTGATGGCTTAAAGCCGGGTAATTCCATGTATTTTTATTAATGTTTGATTTTAAGTATGTGTGAAAACTTATTCTGTGAATTTAATAACCACTATGGAGGTTGATTATGGAAGGATATTATTTAATGCCTCACCCGCCACTGATAGTTCCAGAGGTTGGAAAAGGACAGGAAAAACAGATTCAGAGAACTATAGACAGTTGTAACGCCATTGGGAGAGAAATTGATAGCGCCCATATAGATACAATTATAATAATTACACCTCATGGAACAGTATTTAGCGATGCTGTAGCCCTCATGGAGGTGGAGAATCTTACGGGTGATATGGGTAAGTTCGGAGCAAAAAATGTATCATTTGATCTTAAAATTAATTTACAGTTAACTCAAGAAATCATTAAAGAGGCAGAAAGAGCCGGAATATCAACAGTTGCTTTGAACAAGAAAAACGCCGGGGCTTATGGTGTGTCATTAACTCTCGACCATGGAGCAGCTGTGCCTATATATTTTGTTAAGAAACGTCAGGATTATGAATTTGTTCATATAACCTATGGGATGTTATCTCCGACTGAACTGTATGCATTTGGGATGGCTGTAGAAAGGGCATGCGCAAAGTCTGGGGTCCGGGCTGTTGTTATTGCCTCAGGAGACCTTTCTCATCGGCTTACTAAAGACGGACCATATCCATACAGCCCATATGGAGCAAAATTTGATGCCCGCCTCATGGAGCTTCTGGAGCAGGGGGATTTATCAGCCTTGTTCACTCTGGATAAAACAATGGTAAGGGAAGCGGGAGAGTGTGGTCTGCGCTCACTATATATTTTAGCGGGAACTCTTGACGGGAAGGCTGCGAAAGCTGAAATATTGAGCTATGAGGGCCCGTTTGGTGTAGGGTACGGTGTTGCTCGCTTTAATGTGACAGAAGGGCAATCCATATTTGAGAGTATAAAAAATTTGGGTAAGGCAAAACATCTTAAAAGATTGGAAGAGGGCCCTTCTTATACCAGGCTGGCCAGAAAAAATCTGGACAACTATTTTAAAACCGGAAAAGCATTGACAGTAAAAGATATTGAAGATAAAGACTTGTTAGATGATAAAAAAGGAGTATTTGTATCTTTAAAATTAAACGGTGAGTTAAGGGGATGCATTGGAACCATTGAGGCTACAACAGATTCTGTTGGTGAAGAGATTCTCAATAATTCACTTTCAGCTGCTTTCAATGATCCACGATTTCCACCCCTGCGGGCAGATGAATTATACCAGCTGGATATTTCGGTAGATTTGCTTTATCCGGCAGAAAAATGCAGCTTTGAAGATTTGGATCCGCAAATTTATGGAGTGATAGTATCAAATGGACGGAAGAGGGGATTATTGCTTCCGATGCTTGAGGGGATAGAATCAAAGGAGGAACAAGTATCAATAGCACTGCAGAAAGCAGGAATCAGAAAGAATGAGCCCTATGAAATTCAGAGGTTTAAAGTGGAAAGATTCAAAGAGGTGGAAGGATGACAAAAATAAAGCAGAACTTAGTGCCTCCACACAAAAGAGAAGCTATGTTTTTTCAACCTGAAAAGGGAAAGGTAAGATGTTTACTTTGCCCGCATTATTGTCTTATTGAAAAAGGACATGTGGGCTTCTGCGGGGTCAGACAGTGCAGTGAGTCGGAGGAGGGACAGCTAAAACTGTTTACATTAAATTACGGTGAAATTACATCTGTGTCCCTTGATCCTGTAAGGAAGAAGCCCTTGTATCATTTTTACCCTGATGGCAATATACTTTCAATAGGAACCTTTGGGTGCAACTTCAAGTGCAGCTTCTGTCAGAACTACTCCATTTCACAGTACAGACCAGAAAGTCAGTATGTTTCTGCAGTCGAAATGGCCGGGTTAAGTCTCAAAAATGATAATAGTATAGGTCTTGCTTTCACATATAATGAACCATCAATATGGTATGAATATGTTTACGATGTGTCAAAGGAAATTAAAAAAAGGAACAATGAACACAAGGTAGTTCTGGTAACCAACGGTTATATAAATGAGGAACCTCTGAAATTGCTGTTGCCATTTGTTGATGCTATGAATGTTGATCTAAAGGGAGATGAGGAATTCTATAAAAGCATATGCCTTGGTAAAATGGCCCCGGTTATCAATACTATCAGAACTGCTTATAAAGAAGGCTGCCATGTTGAAGTGACAACTCTTTTAATTCCAGGTGAAAACAATAGTCATACTACATTGGAATTACTTGGAGATTTTTTAGCTTCGGTAAACAAAGATATTGTTCTTCACCTATCGCGCTTCTTCCCAAGATATAAATTGAACAGGCCCATGACAGATATTGAAGATATGAAAAAAGCATATGAACAGTTAAAAGAAAAGCTCAACAATGTATATGTAGGTAATGTCAGTGACCAGGAGAAGGCTTATATAATGGGAACTGCTTTTATGTAAAGAGCACAAAATATTAAGTGAAAATATATAGTATAGATAAATAGAGATAAGTTTAGAGAATAGGTAAATATAGGATAAACAAATATAATATAGTTAAATAATATTGTTATATATTATAATTGTTATATTATAGAGTATAGACAGAATTTGATACTTATTCATGTATTAAGCATAATAAAGGCCTTTACCAAATTTCTATGGGTAAAGGCCTTACTTAACAATAGGGAAAATCGCTAATCGACTTACAGTAAACTTACTGAACAAATTTATTAACTTATATCTACCTGGTTCTAACTCTATGCTTAATGCAGAAATTATGCTCATTTGAGCACAAATAGATAATTCCTTCAATAAATCCTATAACAGCAGGAATCCCAGTCCAACAAAAAAGTAGATATAAGATTCCCAAGCCTACTTTACCCATGTAAAACTTGTGAATACCAAGTCCGCCGAGAAATATACCCAATAAACCAGCAGCTATTTTATTTTTAATAGGCCAGGCAGGATTTATACCTTCATTGATCATCTGCTGATAATATGCATTGTGCTGCATGCCTGGATTTGGATATACTGGCTGCTGACGAGGTGGCTGTTTAAAATGAGGCGGCGGACCTTCTGCAGGCCTTTGAAAGTTTTGCTGAGGAGCAGCCTTTACTGAAAAAACTTCTCCACAGTACTTACATTCTCCGGCTCCCGGTACGTTTGGTGCACCACATTGTGGACAAATGTTATTTGGCATATATAAAACCCCCAAAATTTACAATAATATTTCAAAATTAATCATATAGTGATTTCTTTAAGTGTATAACTAAAATATATTCACCTTATATTAAATTTATCAAATCTTTTTGCCACATTCCGGACAGAAATTCACCTTACCAGTAATTGTGGCACCACAGGAACATCTCTTGCTTTCCAGCGAAGCTCCGCACTTTGTGCAGAATTTTGCATTTCCAGGAACTGTATTCCCACATGATGGGCACTGCTTTTTCTGAGCTTCGAGAGAACTGCCGCACTCAGAACAGAACTTTGATTTTGCTGGGTTCTGAGTATTACATTTAGGACAAGTTACAGAAGCATTATCAATTGCTGCACGGGGATTAATGATGGTTGATATTTCATCAAAAATTTCATTAACAAGAGGTATCCCCATACCTGACCCAACATTACTGGTAATAATTGTCCCGGCAACTCCTGAATCGTTTGAAGCTGCGTTGTCATATACATCAAAGGAACGCTTTGTAATGTAGCGGTTATCTCCCATTATTTCGAACTCAGCTCGATTTTTAAGAATATCATTAATTTCTTCAAAATCCTCATCAGGGAAATTAATGGACTTAATAAAAAAGTTCACCACAGAAAGTCCATATTTACTAAACTCCGCTGAGATTTTGTCCTTTGCAAGGTTTGAAATTGAATCAAGTCTGGCTGTAATTTCCAATGCTGAAATCTTTTCATTAATAATTATGTTGGCAATAATGGTTTTGAATTTTTGTATCAAAATTCCTTTAAAGTAATCCATTATTACATCATATTTTACTATTTCAGCAGGTCCGACGACTCCAATCAGCTCGGTAATAAATTTGATGGGCTCCTTTATTTTAAGACCCATCTGGCCAAAAGCTCTGACTCTTAACTTTGTGAAGTACTTAGGATCAATTATTTGTATTGGATCAGAAGTTCCCCAGTAAATATCCAGTTTTGTGGCCAGATTCAAAAAGTAAATCTCAGCAGAAAAGGGTGTTTTTCCGCCAAAGGGGATATTTACTATTGATTTCAGAATAGGTAAATTTTTTGCATCTAAAGTATATGTTCCCGCAGTAAATATATCATATATATTTCCACCTTTTATAAAAACTGCTGCCTGCCCTTCTCCAACAATGAGCTGCGTACCATATACAAGTTCTTCTGAGGGATACTTATATACAATCCAATCTCTACTTCTAAGGCCATCAAATTTCACTCTATCAATAATAGCCATGTTAACCTCCCAAGACCATTGTGGCTTTTAGACGCGCTGCACAAATATTTAAAATATGATATGTAGTAAATTTTGCCGCCTGAAATACTGGGCTTGCAAAATTTATACACTATACGCATCATACCTTATTTTGCAAAAATTATACCATAAAGGGAGTGTTAAAACAATTACATATATATTAAAAGGAATCTTTGTTAATTTCAAACTCATTTTTATTATAAGTAAGTAATTTTTCGTCACGCATATTACTAAGTTCTCTTGATAAGGCACTTCGATTGACACATAAAAAATCCGCCAGTTCATCTCTGGAAAAAGGTATCCGAAACTTATTCTTTCCGTGCTTTTTCATTTGCATGGATAAATAAGTTAAAATCTTTTCCCTGGTTGTCCGTTGAGAGAGAATATCCATTCTATTGTTTAACAGGATATTTTTCTGTGCTAGTACCTGAAGCATATTTTTAATTAATGTTGTGTGGAAACTGCAAGCAGAACTGCAGGTAGTGACTATCCTGTTAATTTGAATGAATAAAACATTGCAGCCTGTGGTAGTCAGGACTGTAACAGGTATTTTACCAACATTGGCACAGGCAAATGCTTCCCCGAACATTTCACCCTCCGAAAGTTCCGACATTATGGTTCTGTTGCCCATAATATCTTCCTTTACAATCTGGGCAGAGCCTGAAAGAATTATACCCACCGAAGTAACTTTGCTATCAGATAAAATAATTATTTCATTCTTATTATAATGCTGAGTTTTGGCTCCAAGACAGTCTAAAAGAATGTCAAATTGGCTTTCATCTATACCTTCAAAGAGATTAACTGTTTTTAGCAGGTTGTAATAATTTTTCATTAAAATTTCTCCTTATATATCTTCTTGTTGCAAATGCAACCGATTTAATGTCACCAGTCTAGTACAATAAGCACATAAAGTCAATCAAAAAACTTCAATTGATAAATTTAATTAATAATTAATATAAGGAGGATATTTTTTATGTCAGGAATGTTTTGTTTTCAGTGTGAACAAACGGCAGGTGGAAAAGGATGTACAGGAGGAGCAGGTGTCTGTGGTAAGAAGGCTGATACCTCAAATCTTCAGGATGAGCTCACCGGTGCATTAATAGGACTTGCAAAAGCAGCAGAAAAAGGTCAACCTAATGCTCAGACACATAAGGTTGTTATTGAAGGATTATTTACAACAATTACAAATGTAAGCTTTGATAATGCCTCAATCAAAAGACAGATTGCAAATATTCGGAATGAAAAACAAAAATTGGGTTCAGTATTTGCAGAGAATTATGATATGAATAAACTATGGAATGATAACGAAGATATTCGTTCCTTAAAGTCACTAATTCTATTTGGAATACGCGGTATGGCAGCATATGCATATCACGCATTGGTATTGGGTTACAGCAATGATGAAGTTAATAATTTCTTCTATAAAGCACTCAGAGCAATCGGGGGAGATCTAAATGCAGACGAATTACTTCCGTTGGTATTGGAGACAGGTAAGGTAAATCTCACATGTATGGCTATGCTGGATCAGGCAAACACTGAAACCTATGGAACTCCTGTTCCGACTAAGGTACCCCTTACCATTGAAAAAGGCCCATTTATCGTAATCTCAGGTCACGATCTCTATGATCTATATTTACTGCTTGAACAGACAAAGGATAAGGGCATTAACATTTATACCCACGGTGAAATGCTTCCTGCTCATGCATATCCAAAGCTTAAGGCATATCCTCATCTGAAGGGTAATTTCGGAACAGCATGGCAGAATCAGCAAAAGGAATTTGATAATATTCCGGGTGCAGTTTTATTTACAACAAACTGCCTGATGCCCACAAAGCCAAGTTATCATGACAGAGTATTTACAACCGAAGTTGTTGCTTACCCTGAAATGGTTCATATTGATGAAAAGAAAGATTTTACACCTGTTATTAATAAGGCTCTTGAATTGGGCGGTTATACAGAAGATAAGAAAATGACAGGTATCAATGGTGGAGATACTGTAACTACAGGTTTTGCAAGAGGCACAGTTCTTTCAGTTGCCGATAAGGTTATTGATGCAGTAAAAGCCGGAGCTATTAAACACTTCTTCCTGGTTGGAGGATGTGACGGTGCAAAAGTAGGTAGAAACTACTATACAGAGTTTGTACAGAAGACACCAAAGGATACAATAATTTTAACACTGGCTTGCGGTAAGTTCCGCTTTAATGATCTTGATATCGGAGAAATAGGTGGTCTTCCAAGAATTATGGATATGGGACAGTGTAATGATGCCTACAGCGCAATTCAGGTTGCATCAGCTCTTGCAAGTGCTTTTGAATGTGATATAAATGAATTACCACTGTCACTTGTTCTTTCATGGTACGAACAGAAGGCTGTATGTATTCTTTTAACATTGCTTTCTCTCGGCATTAAGAATATTTACCTCGGACCTACACTACCAGCATTTATTTCTCCAAATGTTCTAAAAATACTGGTTGATAACTACAATATCAGTCCTGTATCAACTCCTGATGAAGATTTGAAAAAAATCCTCGGATAACAAAAGAAGTCCATAAAGAAAGTTGATTCCAGGAATTTACCAAAACGGATAAATGTCCGCCAAACGTATTACTTTTACAGGCCGCTGCTAAAGCGGCCTTATTAATTTGTCCATTAAAAATTGGCAGTATACCTGGTGGCATGTGAATACGGTCCGTTTCTTTTGATAATGTGTAAAGATCAGAGGTTAACACTCATACTTAAATTTAGCAAATCATCAACAGTATTATCAATTATATTAAATATTGATATATATTGAGGATTGTTCTTCTGAATTTGATAATCTATTAAGAATATTTCTTGTTTTCTTAACTATCCATATGAAAATTACAATGAAAATATCTATGAACTGTCCTGCTGTTACAGCAATATAGTTACCAATTGGGGACAATTACATAATATTTTTAAAAAGCTATTATTTACACCTGGCTTTCTTAGCTGAAAAGGAGAAACAGAACCTATAGTTCCAATGAGGCAGTATATGCTTAGCATAACTAAATCAAAAGGGAAAAGACCTATCCAGCCAGGGAAAATTAACGTAGGAAATGCTATTGTTGTAAAAAGTAAAATGTTAGTAGTAAATTTATTTGCAACTTCATCACTTGTGGTTATGAGGCCTTGTTTTATCATAGGCAGTCCCTACTGAAGATAATAATTATTTAATTTTTCATAAAGTTAATCAATGTTGCCTATTATACTACAGAAAGTAATATTTTTTCTACAAAATTAGAAATTATACGACAAACAATTAAAATTTCTGTTATATGAAAACTAAGAAGCTTTAATATAATTACAAAATAAACATTTATAATTTGATTTATATAAGTACAAAATAAGAATAAAGGAACATCCTAAGATAATAAATTCTGAAAAGGAAACATACATTTTGGATACATTTACAAATAAGCTATACATTAATATTTTGTTTTAATTTAAGAGTAAAGGGACATATTATATGAAAAAATTTATTTCTGAGTTTAAAGAATTCATATCCAGAGGTAATGTTATCGACCTGGCTGTCGGTATTATAATTGGTTCTGCATTTACGGCTATTGTAAATTCACTGGTTAATCAGGTTATTATGCCCGGTATAGGTTTTTTAATTGGAAGAATTAATTTTTCTGATTTCAAATGGACACTTTCAGAAGCTGCAGGAGATAAACCTGAGGTTGCAATATATTATGGTGCATTTATTCAGCAGGTTGTTAATTTCATTATTATTGCATTTGTGGTGTTCTGTATGGTTAAAGTTATTAATATCTTAAGAAGGAATAGGAATGAGGAAGAAAATCCGGAGCCTCCAACAGCTTCGCCTGAACTTCAGATACTTTCTGAGATAAGGGATTTGTTAAAGGATGAGAAACAATAATATATATCAATTTGCTATAAAGAGTTCTGTATTCCACTGGATAAGAGTTGGTCAAAAAACACAAAAAATGCAAGCCGGAGATATTCCGACTTGCTTTTACGCTAAATCATTTATTATACCCTAGTTGTCTATATCAATTATTATTTCAAATAAATAATCAAAAAAATTAAATAAAGCTATTATGGTCAGACTGATGTTGTTTAGCCGATAAACTGCTGTGTCCAGTATAGTCTGCCGCTTGAATTCTTTGCAATACCTACACCAATTTCAGTGAAGGAGGCTTTAAGAATATTCGCTCTGTGACCCGATGAATTCATCCAGCCGTTCATAACCTGTTCGGGAGTTGTCTGTCCCATTGCTATATTTTCTCCGGCAGTTTTATAGCTTATACCGAACTTCTTCATCATATCAAAAGGTGAACCGTAGGTTGGTGAAGTGTGGCTAAAGTAATTGTTTTTAGCCATATCCTGAGACTTAGTTGTTGCAACCTTGTTTAATTCTGTGTTCATCTTTAGTGGTTTAAGACCTGCTTTTGCTCTTTCTGCATTAACCAGTTCAACTACTTTCTTTTGAAATGCGCTGTAATCCCCTGATGTTGTTCCGGATGCTGCTGAAGTAGTATTAGAAGCTGGTTTTTTTGTATCAGTAGATGTCTTTGATGTTGTTGAATTCTTTGTAGATGTTGAAGTTGATCCTTTATTTGAGGTTGACTTATTCGTAATTGTTTGGTTACAGTAATAAGTGTTCAGAATTTCATTATATTTCTGCGTTAATGAATTATTGTTTGTCTTCTGATTATTTGAAATTCCTACTTTACTATTTGAGCTATTCTTTGATACTGAAGTATTTACGTTCGTGCCGTTAGATGCAGATATTTTCCGGCTGACCGTTTGGAGAACTTTTTTATTACCTTCAGTTGAAACATCTTTTGTATTTTTTGAAGTATTTCGTTTATCATTAGTATTATCCGCTTGCTTTATTGCTTCGAGGGCTGTGGCTAATGCAGCTGAAGCGGAAGTTTGTTTATTATCGGTATTTGCACTTGTAACATTTGAAGTACTGGATTTTGCCGATTTATTAACCTCTATAGCTCTGTTTTTTGATTCAAAGGCGTTACTGTTAAACGCGAAAACTGATACAATTATTGCAGTTGCTGCAATAGTTGATATAACTGTTGTTCTTTTATTATTTTTCATTTGTTACCTCCATTAGTTTTAAATTTTACGTGCTTTTCTTCATGCCCATAATCAGCGTTTTTGACGTTGCTTCTGTTCAAGCTTTAATTCAGCGTAATAATTTATTGTCTACCGGGGTATGGGCATTATGTTAACACTTAAACTAAGGTTAAACAACCCCCCAATTTATGCCAAGTGGTTTAAGTTTAAGTTTAGATGGGTTTTTCAAAACAGAAAGAACCATTGGAGGGATAGGGATTGACCTAAAAATATGTTGACATAATATTTAGATAAAATATTCTCTGTTGCCATTTTTTTTAATTTGATTTTAAGATAAAATTGAAAGTGAAAAAATTTAATATTTAGATTTGATATTAAGGTTTATCCCATAAAAAATGGGGAATATATGAAAATAATAAGTGCAAAGGAAGGTAAAAGCTGTGTTTGAATGGATTAGCGAACAAAACCACATATTTATGGCCCTGATAGCAACTCTCATGACATGGGCGTTTACTGCTCTTGGTGCGGCAATGGTGTTCTTTTTTAAAGAAATTAACAGACGGGTTTTAAACACAATGTTGGGATTTGCTGCAGGTGTTATGATTGCAGCAAGCTTTTGGTCACTTCTTGCACCGGCTATTGAAATGGCTGAGGGTGCTCCGATACCAGCCTGGCTGGTTGCTGCCATTGGATTTGTTGGCGGGGCGGCATTTTTATATCTTGCAGACAGGATAATTCCCCATATGCATCTCAATTCTAAAGATGGAGAAAGTGAAGGTATTTCTACAAATCTAAGAAGAAGTATTTTACTTGTATTTTCTATAACTTTGCATAACTTTCCGGAAGGTCTTGCGGTAGGAGTAGCTTTTGGAGCTATTGCAAACGGAATAAATGATGGATCGCTGATGTCAGCAGTGGCAATTGCTATAGGTATTGGATTACAGAACTTTCCCGAGGGAGCTGCAGTATCTATTCCGCTGAGACGGGAAGGACTATCTCGCCGAAAATGCTTTTTTTACGGGCAGGCTTCGGGAATTGTAGAGCCTATTGCTGGTGTGCTGGGGGCTGCTCTTGTAATGTATGTAGAACCGATATTGCCCTATGCACTGGCATTTGCTGCCGGAGCTATGATATATGTTGTGGTTGAGGAGCTTATTCCGGAAGCGCAAAGTGGCTCCCATGAGAGTACACATCTTGCTACGGCCGGTTGTATAATTGGTTTTGCCATAATGATGATACTTGATGTTGCTCTTGGATAAAAAAGTGTAAAATATCAGGTGAAGTAATTATGTAAATTTATCCTGAAAAAATAATTTTAATATGGTATAATAATCATATTTAAAATGGAATGTAGTTTATTCATAAAATTGAACATGGGAGGAATATAAAGTGAGTATTGTTAAAAACAATTTTGGCAGCTTACCTGATGGAACAAAGGTTGATATTTTTACACTGACCAATTCAAACAAAGTATCGGTGGATATAACCAATTTTGGCGGAATAATTGTTGCAATCAATGTACCCGATAAAAATGGAAATATAGCCGATGTAGCACTGGGCTACAGAGATTTTGAAAAATATATTGAAAATCCTGGTTATGTTGGTGCCATTATAGGCAGACATGCAAACAGAATTGAGGACGCAAGATTTGAATTAAACGGAAAAGTATATGAACTTGCTAAAAATGACGGTAATAATCATTTACATGGCGGTATCGTAGGCTTTCATAATGTTCTCTGGAAAGCGGAAATTGCACAGGAAAATGGCAGTGAGAAGCTGGTGTTAACTCATACAAGTCCTGATGGAGAAGAGAATTATCCCGGAAATCTCGATGTTAAGGTAGAATACTCACTGACAGATCAAAATGAACTTGTAATAGATTATTACGCAGTTTCTGATAAGGATACAGTAGTAAATCTTACAAATCATGCTTATTTTAATCTGGCTGGTCATGCTTCGGGAGATATTTTAAATCATCAGATTTATATAAATGCAGACAGCTTTACACCAGTAGATGATGAATGTATTCCTACCGGTGAAATCAGGAGCGTTAAAGGAACTGTTATGGACTTTACTACACTGAGGGAATTTGCTTCTGGTTTAGAGACCAAAGATGAGCAAATTATTAATGGTAGTGGCTATGATCATAACTGGGTGTTAAATACAAAGGGGAATATAAAGGAAGTAGCTGCAGAATTATATCACCCAGAAAGCGGGCGCCTGATGCAGGTGTTTACTACCAAGCCTGGAATTCAGTTCTACTCAGGAAATCACCTGGATAATTTAAAAGGAAAAGAAAATGCAGTTTACAGCGAAAGAACCGGACTATGTCTTGAAACGCAGTATTTCCCAAATAGTATGAAACACAAGCACTTCCCGTCACCTGTACTAAAAGCAGGAGAGAAGTATCATCATACAACAATTTATAAGTTTACAACAAAATAAAATTAGTTGTAATAATGATTAATTAAAAAATAATAATTGCAATTAAGTAAGAAATAATTATTTAATATAATGAAATTATAAGTAAGATAATTAATGTAAATAACAAAAACCCCTGATTTCAGGGGTTTTTGTTATTTTCATTGACATTGAACTGTCAGCACAAACTATCTTCTTGTATATCCGTTATTAAAGCTCTTTGACTGAGCCTTTCTAGCTCTTCTACAATCTGGACATCTTGCAGGCTCGTTTGTGAATCCTTTTTCGGCGTAAAATTGTTGCTCGCCAACCGTAAAGGTAAAAGTTGCGCCGCAATCCTTACAACTAAGAGTTTTATCTTGCATTGGACTACCTCCAAAAAAAATTTTATTGCTGAGCATATAAGAACTTATACCATACGGGACGAAAAAGGAGTGTGAAATAAGAATAAGAAATTATAAGCCTTAGCACTTTAATTATACTATCTGTATAATTAATATGCAAGCTATTTGTTATTTTTGGAAATAATATTTTTAAATTAAGTAAAAAATGGATAAATATTATAAATAAGACATTATTTTAATATAAAATAAACCTAAAAATAAATTTGAAAAGCTATTGACAAATGCCCTTTTGTGCCGTAAAATATCAAATGTGTCTTGCGGGACACATAATATATGGTGGGTATAGCTCAGCTGGTTAGAGCGCCAGATTGTGGCTCTGGAGGCCGTGGATTCGAATTCCACTATTCACCCCAAAAAAGTATAAGCGAAAGCTTATACTTTTTTATTTTCTTTGCATATCTTTTCGTTACATTGAATCTCACTGGCACACATAAAATTAGTTACTTTATACTTTTCGTATAAACTGAAACATAAACTCTTTTGTTACGTCTATTATTACCAGGAATTAAATAACAGATTGTAACAGGGAGGAACTTATATGAAAATTTGTATGAAAAGAGTCTGGAACTTATGTATTCTGGTATTTGTCCTGACAATAACTTTGTCAGGGTGCGGAAACATTGATACATCTACTTCATCGTCGATGGCAGAGTCTGATGCTGTGTCAGTAAAGTACACCAGCGCAATGTCCAGAGGTGAAACAGCCATGGGCGGCCAAAGAGCTGTGGGCTCAGAAGCAATGAATAAAAATGAGGCAAAGCCCGAAGTTCAGGAAATGGAGAGTCGGGATGCAAACGATACCGCCCAGAATTCAGCTTTAGAGTTATTTAATTCTGAAAATATCAACCATAAAATTATTTATACTGGTCAAGTTGATTTGGAAACACTTGATTTTGATAAATCCAGGACTGAACTATGTGATTATATGTCATCAATTGGTGCCTATCAACAGAGTTCTTCGGTTAGTGGAGGCAGGATAGGTTATAAAGGACTAAAAAGTGCTCAATATGTATTTAGAGTACCAAAAGCCAAATTTAAGCAATCCCTAAATGATATAAGTAAATTCGGAACAGTTGTACATGAGCAGTCAGATGGTCAGGATGTAACCGAACAGTATTTTGATACCGAGGCAAGGCTAAAGTCACTTAGAATTCAGCAGGAGCGGCTTCTTGAACTATTGAAAAAGGCAGAAAAAGTGGAGGATATCTTAAAGATAGAAAAAGAGCTGCAGACAACAAATTATGAAATAGAGAATTTAACCGGGACACTAAAAAAATGGGATTCACTTGTTGAGTACTCAACTTTGACGGTTAATTTGAATGAGGTAGAGCAGATAACTCCTGTCCAACCAAAACATAACGACGGATTATTATATAGAATTTCTTCAGGTTTTAAAAACAGTGTACTGGGCTTATGGAATTTTATTCAGGACGCAATAGTAGTTCTGGTTGCAGCAGTTCCGATTTTACTGCCGCCCGGAGCAATAGGATATTTGATATATAGACTAATCAGAAGAAAAATAACTAAATCCAATACTGTAGTTGACGCGAATGCTGAAAATATAAGTACCAATAATGATAATACTACAGAATCTTAATCTAAATAAATATTAAACTGTCAGAAGTTTTAACAGTAAACTTGAATCTTAACCATAAGAGATCATAGACTTAATGAAATGCTACGCTTTTTGATTGTTACAGCAAAACCCCCCGTTAAGCCGGGGGTTTTGCTTCAGGTGCTGAAATAGACTTTCAATGTTAAAGTAGTGTTAGTTCTTCAATTACATTGCTAAATCAAGATTTCACAATGGATTTGCTGAATTAATTTTTCGAAATTCTGATGAAAAATCCACGACAGTAGCTCTTACTTCCATTTTCCCGGTGTACAGCCGGTTATTTTTTTAAACTGTCTGCAGAAATGCTCTATATTATTGTAACCACATAATGCTGCAATTTCAGCTATTGTGTGGGTCTTGTGCAGCAGATATTCTTTGGCAAGGCGTATACGACTGTTTATAACATCATGCATACAGGATATTCCAAATGTATTTTTATATATGGTCTGAAGATAGCCCGGGCTGACATGCAGCATATCAGCCATGACAGGAATAGACCAATTTCTACCTGGATTATTGATAATTTCTGTACGAAGCCTCAGCAAATTATAATATTGCGGAGTTATGCCAGTACGGAAGCATGACTCAAGAAGCTTGTTAAACAGGGTTCTTATTAAATAATCAATTGAAGAAACCTTATAGTTTTTATTAAAGGAGTGTTCAGTTACAAGAAGCTGGAAAAGTTTGTGACAGTATTCCGGATCTTCAAGGGAAAAAGGAATTCCGTGCGGAAGCATAGTCTCAGTTACATATGCTTCAGTTGAGTCAAAACGCATCCAGTCATTAATGTACTTATCACCGCAGGCACGATAATAAATACTTTGATGAGGACGATATAAAACTGCGCTGTGAGCGGGATATTCCTTAAGTTCATTATTTACCATAAAAAGAGCAGGCGTTTGTGTTATAACCAATAACCAGCAATCATGACCTTCAGGAATGTCAAAAACGAAGTTCCCGGAATGAGTAGCATCATATTCTACATAATGAATAAAAGTCATTATTTCCCCACCTTAGAAAAAATCAAATATCTCTTAGTATATATCATTGTTATCCAGCAACTACATGTCATAAAATCTTTATATGAACTGATTACTGAAAAATAAAAAACAAGTTGACCTATTTCGTTATATATTTTTTACCTATGAAAATATCAATTATAGCATCAATTTTATTATATATATTACTTAACATAATTGCAGCTTAATTTTTCAATAAAAAAATAAAAGTATCCTGAATGGGTGCTTAAATAAGGAGAGGGTTTATTATGAAAAAACAGGGTTTTAATCCATATCTTCCGTCATGGGAGTATATACCAGACGGAGAGCCATACGTTTTTAACGGCAGAGTCTATGTTTACGGCTCCCATGATCGCTTTAATGGTTATGTATATTGTATGAATGATTATGTTTGCTGGTCAGCACCGGTTGATGACCTGAGTGACTGGCGGTATGAAGGAGTGATCTACAAAAAAACAGATGATCCTCTTAACCCCGACGGAAGGATGAATTTGTTTGCACCGGACGTAACCGTTGGTCCGGACGGAAGATATTATCTATACTATGTTTTGGATAAGGTTTCGGTGGTTTCAGTAGCAGTTTGTGATACACCAGCAGGTAAATATGAATTCTATGGATATGTACATTACCCAGATGGTACACGGCTTGGTGAGAGAGAAGGAGATGAACCTCAGTTCGATCCGGGAGTATTAACAGAAGGAGAAAATACTTATTTGTATACTGGTTTTTGTGCTATCGGAGACAGAACCAGAAAGGGTGCTATGGCTACAGTTCTTGGACCAGATATGCTGACCATTAAGGAAGGACCTGTCACTATTGCACCAAGTGAACCCTACAGCAAGGGTAGCGGCTATGAAGGGCATGAGTTTTTTGAAGCACCTTCAATCAGAAAGAGAGGGGACACTTACTACTTTGTGTATTCCTCAATTGTGATGCATGAGCTGTGTTATGCAACCAGCAAGCATCCAACAAAGGACTTCAAATATCAGGGGGTAATTGTAAGCAATAACGATCTTCATATTGACACCTACAAGCCGGCGGACAAGCCTATGTATTACGGGGGCAACAACCACGGAAGCATTGTTGAGATTAACAACAAGTGGTATATTTTCTATCACAGACACACAAACGGAACCAATTACAGCAGACAGGGCTGCCTGGAGGAAATAAAATTTCTGGAGGACGGTACAATTCCACAGGTTGAAATGACGTCCTGCGGTCCAAATGGCGGGGCTCTGATAGGTCGTGGAGAATATCCCGCATATCTGGCCTGCAATCTTTTCTGCAGTGAAGAATCCATTTATACTGATTGCACAGGAGCATGGATGGGACCTCAATTCCCAAAGATAACTCAGGAGGGCAGAGACGGCGATGAGGAAGTTGGATATATTGCAAATATGAAAGCTTCTGCTACAGCCGGTTTCAAGTATTTTGACTGCAGAGGTGTAAAAAAAGTAAAAATAAAGGTACGTGGATACAGTAAAGGTGACTTTGAAGTAAAAACTTCGTGGAACGGTGAACCATTAGGAAAAATATCTATTGACTTCTGCAATATTTGGACAGAGTATTCTGCTGATATCGCTATACCTGATGGTATACATGCCTTGTACTTCACATATACAGGAGAGGGCAGTGTAAGTTTAGCATCATTTACCTTAGAGTAAATTAGAGTAAATAATAAATTTTAATCTGAAACTCCCTAAAATAAATATATTGCCAATAGCAAATCTAAGCAAAGAGTGAGATACTTTTTATCTCACTCTTTGCTTATGTATTCTTTTAGAGTTACAGAATTAGTCAAGTCGATTTTTGAAGGCTCTGAAAGGTGTTGTCTCTGAAAACTCTGTGATATAAGCAATTTTAGTAATTAATACACTTTTATCATTTAATACATTCATAGTTATAATTATTTTCCCTGACAGCATTAATATTTGAGTATATATGGAGGTTTTATTTATTATAGTTAGCACACTAATAAGCCATAAAATCTGTAATGTGAAAAGTTTTTTATTGAATAAAGAAGAATAACTGGTAGCAGAATATAAATAGGATTTTTACATCAAGATGTACACTAATATGACTGGATTTAGTAATAGAAATATTTATTATTAATTATTAATGAGATACAAAAAGATTTTATATATAACAAAAAACGACTATTTCATACTGAAATAACCGTCGTTTATTTGGTGACCCATCGCAGATTCGAACTGCGGACACCTTGATTAAAAGTCAAGTGCTCTGCCAACTGAGCTAATGGGTCAAATGGCTGGGATGGCTGGACTCGAACCAACGAAATGCCAGAGTCAAAGTCTGGTGCCTTACCGACTTGGCTACATCCCAACGTCAAGCGCAAAACCTATTATAAAGAGGTTTGCGCTTTTTGTCAAGCATATAATAAAAAAATTTCACGAAAACTTTTTTCGCTCATTTGAAAAAGTAAATTCCACCCAAAAATCATAAACAGTGGAATTTGAATGTAAAAGTAAAACCAAAATATCATTATTAGTATTTCTTGATTTTAAAATCCTGAGTGGCAATATCTATTAATTTGAGATCTTTATTTCTTTCTTCAGCCATTTTTATTGACCACTCATTTTCAAACAATATTGCGTTTCTGCCCATCTTATCTTCAACTATCGTTGCTGTACTTGGCAAATTTAACTTTCTTGGATCAAGACCTTCATTTTCTATCCAGCGGGCGTGTCTGTATGGAAGATTTTGAATACGGAGCTGTACTCCATATTCATTTTTCAGTCTGTATTCCAATACTTCAAACTGCAGTGCACCTACAACACCAATAATTAATGCTTCTATACCAATGTCTATCTGCTTGAATACCTGGATAGCACCTTCCTCGGAAAGCTGATCAATGCCCTTGATAAATTGCTTTCTTTTCATTGTATCGGCTGGTGTCACTCTGGCAAAATGTTCAGCAGGGAAGATAGGAATACCCTCAAATCTCACATTGCCATTTCCTTCGTAAAGGGTATCTCCAAGATTAAAAATACCCGGATCAAATAAACCAATTATATCCCCTGCATAGGCTTCTTCAACAATAGTACGTTCCTGAGCCATAAACTGCTGAGGCTGTGAAAGACGAATCTCTTTTCCTGTGTTTACATGCTTTACCGACATTCCTTTTGTGAATTTACCGGAGCAAATTCTGAGGAAAGCCAGTCTGTCCCTGTGGGTGGGATTCATATTAGCTTGAATCTTGAATATAAACCCGGAAAATTTATCGCTCTCAGGATCAATTTCACCCTCAGTTGTTTGAACTATTCCAGGTGAAGGGGCAAGTTCAAGAAATTCCTCTAAAAAGGGCTGAACACCAAAATTAGTCATGGCACTTCCAAAGAACATAGGTGTTAATTCACCGTTACGTATTTTCTTTTTGTCGAATTCGTCACCTGCCAGGTCCAAAAGTTCAATGTCTTCACACAGCTTGCTGTGATAGTGGCTGCCCAGCAAATCTGCAAAAATGGGGTCATCAACTTTACCTACAATAGAGGAAACCTCTGTCTGACCATGTTCTCCTCCATTAAATAATTCTATTTGTTTGAGCTTCCTGTTATATACACCTTTGAAATCACCTTCAGTACCGATAGGCCAATTCATTGGATATGAACGAATACCCAGTACCCTTTCGATTTCTTCCATCAGTTCAAAGGGATCCTTACTGGCCCGGTCCATTTTATTAACGAAGGTAAATATAGGAATTCCTCTTAATTTACATACATGGAACAGCTTTATGGTCTGCGCTTCAACACCTTTTGCTCCATCAATAAGCATAACTGCGCTGTCGGCAGCAACCAGAGTTCTGTATGTATCTTCACTGAAGTCCTGGTGACCGGGAGTATCAAGGATATTTATGCAATAATCTTTATATTCAAACTGCATTACACTGGAGGTAACCGATATACCTCTTTGCTTCTCAATTTCCATCCAGTCAGAAACAGCATACTTATTTGCTTTTCTTGCCTTGACTGATCCGGCAAGCCTGATTGCACCTCCATATAAAAGTAGCTTTTCTGTCAGGGTTGTTTTACCGGCATCAGGGTGCGATATAATGGCAAAAGTTTTTCTGCGTGCTACTTCTCTTTTTATCTCCTCTTTAATATCTGGCATTTTATTTTACCTCTCGCATATTGTAATTAAATTGGACAATAACCTTCTCTATGCAAAAACAAGGTAAGGTCCGTAAACAATCAAAATTCATTTTATATTATAGCCATAATGGTGTCAAATAGTAATTGGTTACACTCAATTTTTCAGCTTTTTGATATTTTATGGTTGTATTTTATAAAGGATATTTTACATGATTATAGAATATATGAAATTAATGGTATAATGTAAATAAACAGTTTAGTTTGTTTTATACATTTTAAATGTCTTGTAAACACTGAGATAAAAAAGATAATAAAATAATAAGTAAGATTATAAATAAATTTGTAAAGGCATTAAAAGATAAGTAATTAATGTTTTATAAGCCTCATTAATCATGAAAATATTAAATAAGGAAGTATTATAGCAAAATATTAGTATCATCAAAATAATATTAGGCTAATAGGTATGTAAAAATGCTAATAGGTATGTAAAAATGCAAGAAAAAATGCAGTTAAAACTAAGAGACATTGGGAGGAGTTCATATGAACAGCAAAATATGTATTACATTAAATAATGAGAAGTACGAAGTTGAGAAGAAAACAACCCTGTTAGAGTTGTCCAGACGTTTTAAGAATTTATATAAGTCAGCTATAGTGGCTGCTCGTGTCAATAATGATATAAAAGATTTAAGCTATGAGTTATCCGAAGATTCAATAATTAAATTTATTGATCTGACAGATGAAGATGGTATGAGGATTTATAGAAGAAGCCTCTATTTTATATTTATAAAGGCGGTTAATGAGCTGTTTCCGGACAGAAATGCAGTAATCAGTCATCCTATGAGCAACGGGGTATATTGTGAGATAAGGGGAGAAGAAGAACTCACTGAAAATGATGTGGAAACTGTTCAGAAAAAAATGAATGAAATAGTTAAAAGTGCTATTCCTTTCGAAAAAAAGATTATATCTACCGAAGAGGCCAGAGAACTATATAAAAAGACTGGAAGATTGGATAAGTATGAGGTTTTGGAATATAGGCAAAAGTCTTATGTTACAGTATATAACTGCGGGGGCTATGAGGATTACTTTTATGGCTATATGGTTCCAGATACCAGCTATATCCAGTGCTTCAGCCTGAAATACCATCATCCCGGACTGGTTATTCAATTTCCTTCAAAGAATAAGCCTGAGGAGCTTCCCATCTTTGAAGAACAGAAGAAATTATTTAAAGTATTTATTGAGTATAAAAAATGGGTTCGAATACTTGGGGTTGAAAATGTAGGAGCACTAAATGATATTGTTAGGGCTGGTGAGATAGGAGATTTAATTAGAGTCAGCGAAGCTCTTCATGAAAAGAAAATTGCAGAAATAGCTGATAAAATTACAAACCATGAAGAAGAAAAACGCATAGTACTTATATCAGGGCCATCTTCATCAGGTAAGACCACCTTTGCAAACAGGTTAGGAATCCAATTGAGAGTGAACGGTTATATACCAAAGACCATCTCTCTGGATAATTATTTTGTAAACAGAGACAAAACACCAAAAGATGAGGATGGGGAATATGACTATGAAGCTCTTGAAGCCATCGATATAGAACTGTTTAATAAGCATTTGGCCGCTCTTCTGGAAGGTTATGAAGTGGAGATACCCATATATAATTTTGAGACTGGCTGCAGAGAACCCTTCGGACAGAGAATGTCCATTAATAAAAATACAATCCTTATAATAGAAGGTATACATGGTTTAAATGACCAGCTGACAGCGTCAATTTCACCTGAGGACAAATATAAAATTTATGTAAGTGCGCTTACATCAATGAATATTGATGACCACAACAGGATACCATCAACTGATACCAGGCTAATCAGAAGAATTGTCAGAGATAATCAATTCAGAGGATGCTCTGCAATAAATACCATAAACAGATGGCCCTCAGTAAGAAGAGGAGAAGAAAGAAACATATTCCCGTATCAGGAGAATGCCGACATAATGTTTAATTCCTCTCTGGTATATGAACTTTGTCTGTTAAAGACATATGCCGAGCCGCTTTTAATGCAATTAGGACCTGAAAATGAAAGATATTCGGAGGTTAAAAGATTAATTGAATTTTTAAGTTACTTCCTGCCCATTGATGGAAAAGATGTTCCAAGTAATTCAATAGTTAAGGAATTTGTGGGCGGCAGCTGCTTTTTTTAGTGGATAAGGCTGGCTAAGGCCAGCCTTGATTTATAAATTTTTTGATACGTAATACGAGGTGAAGCATATGAAGCTCCTTGATATTTCAGGCATATTAAATGCGCAGGTTTTAACGGGGGAGGAATTATTGGATTTTGAGGTTACATCTGCCTGCGGTTCGGATCTGATGAGTGACGTTATGGCCTATGTTACTGAAAACGTTGTCTTACTAACAGGGCTGATTAATCTGCAGGTTATTAGGACAGCCGAAATGATGGACATAAAAGCAGTTATATTTGTCAGAGGAAAGCAGCCCCTGGACAATATGATAGAGCTGGCGAAAGAAAAGAACATCGTTCTTATGTCAACGGATCTTTCAATGTTTGTTGCCTGTGGTAAGCTTTACGAAGCCGGCCTGAAAAACAAAACTTCTGCCGGGAGGTAGAAATGGGTGGGGTAAAATATAAATATCAAATACCCTCCAATGACTTCATTGCCGCCGGTGAAGCCTCAAGCAGTGTTAAGAAGATGTTAGCCCAGCTTGGAATTGCATCAGATAAAATTAAAAAGGCAGCTATTGCCATGTATGAAGCCGAAATAAATACAGTTATTCACGCAAACGGTGGTACAGCAGAGGTGGAGGTATTTGCAGATAAAGTTGTAATAAACATTGAAGATAGCGGTCCTGGTATACCTGATTTGGAGCTTGCCATGACCGAAGGGTATTCCACCGCCCCTGACAGCATCAGAGAAATGGGCTTTGGAGCAGGTATGGGTTTGCCCAATATGAAAAAGTATGCAGATGAACTGAAGATAGACACTAAAGTAGGTATTGGAACAAAGGTAACAATAACAGTTTATTTCTTCTAGACTTTTGGAAGGTGAGCATTATGAAAGAATACTTCCATTCGGTTAATCTGGATAAGGATAAGTGCAGAGGCTGCACCAATTGTATAAAAAGGTGTCCAACAGAGGCAATCCGGGTCAGAAAAGGTAAAGCACAGATAATCAAGGAGAGGTGTATTGACTGCGGAGAATGTATACGAGTTTGTCCATATTATGCAAAAACGGCCATAAGCGACAGGCTTGAAATGATTAATGATTACAAATTCAAGGTTGTTATGCCGGCTCCCTCCTTTTACGGACAGTTCGATAAAAAATACTCAAGAAGCAATATATTGAATGCATTGAAGAAAATTGGTTTTGACCATGTCTTTGAAGTGGCCCGGGCAGCTGAAATAGTCAGTGAGGCAACCAGGCAGCTCCTCGCAGACAAATCAGCTAAAAAGCCTATGATTTCATCAGCCTGCCCCGGGATTGTAAGATTAATTCAGGTTAGGTTTCCAAGTCTGATAGAGAACATTGTAAAGCTTGAATCACCAATGGAGGTGGCTGCAAAGATTGTAAAAACCCAGCTGCAGGAGACAAGTAAAATCCCATTGGAGGATATTGGTGTATTCTTTATATCTCCCTGTCCTGGAAAGGTCACAAGTGTAAAGTCCCCCTATGAGAAGCAAAAATCCTATGTGGATGGTGTATTCTCGATGAAGGAAATATATGTAAAAGTACTTTCAGTATTGAATAATCAGGATAATGATACCACTTATTCAACAGCAGGCTCTCAGGGAATAGACTGGGCAAACTCAGGCGGTGAAAGCGGAGCATTGGGAACTGAAAAGGTTCTGGCGGTAGATGGGATACATAATGTTATAAAAATATTTGATGAAATTGAAGGCGATAGACTTTTGGATGTAGACTTTGTGGAAGCACTGGCATGTACAGGAGGTTGTCTTGGAGGGCCGCTCACTGTAACAAATGTCTTTGTGGGCAAAACCAATCTAAAGAAGCATATAATTGAAGCTCCGGCAAGCAGTGCAGAAAAAATGGAATTAAAGAACTTCCAGGAACTGATATGGACATCAAAGGTTGAATACAAGCCTGTTATGAAACTGGATATGGATGTTATGAAAGCTATGGAAAAGCTTGAAAAACTGGAAAATATATATAATGAGCTGCCGGGTTTGGACTGTGGCGCTTGTGGAGCACCAAACTGCAGGGCACTTGCTGAAGATATCGTACGGGAAATTGCAAGTGAAACCGACTGTATTTTTAAGCTGAGACAAAGAATACGGGACTTGGCGGAAGAATTGGTGGATCTGGGCGGCAGAGTACCTCCGGTTATGGATAAGGATTCCGGTACGGTCAATATAAATGAAGCAAAAATGGAGAAATGAAATGAATATTAATAAACTGATTGATTTAATATCTGGAAAACTGTTGACAGAAAATACTACAGGTCTTGAAGCTGAAATAAAAAATGTTTACATATGTGATCTTCTGAGCTGGGTTATGTCACATGCTCAAAAAGGAGATGCATGGATTACGGTACTGACAAATGTTAATGTACCAGCTGTAGCTTTGATGACAGAGGTTGCCTGTGTTATAATTCCTGAAGATATCAGGGTGGAGGAATTGACTCTCAGAAAGGCAAATGAAAACGGAATAATTATTATCGGAACCAAGTTGAATTCCTTTGAAATAAGTAAGCTAATTGTTAAGTCGGGTGATATATAGGTCATCAAATTGCTAATTTAGTGAAATTAATTTTCAGGCCGGATAACTCAGTAACCATTGATTAGTCAGGTGATATAATTGAAACTGGCATATGATTTACATATACATACGGCGTTGTCACCTTGTGCTGATAATGACATGACACCAAATAACATAATTAATATGAGCATTTTAAAGGGCTTGGATGTCATAGCTGTTACAGACCATAATTCCTGTGAAAATGTAAAGGCCTGCATGGCTTGTGCTGAAAACAAGCCTTTGCTTGTTATTCCGGGTATTGAAGTGGAGACTGCCGAAGAAATTCATGTAATATGTTTGTTTCCAGATCTGAAGTATGCAGAGGAGATGCAGGCCTGGGTATATTGCCATTTACCTGGAATCAGTAATAATGAGTCTGTTTTTGGAACTCAACTGGTTATGAATGCCAACGACGATGTAGTTTCCATTGAGAAGAGATTACTTTTAACTTCAACAGCAATATCAATTAATCAAATATTTGAAGTGGTTGAGAGGAAACTAAATGGGGTGGCAATTCCAGCTCATATTGACAGACAGGCCTACTCCATTCTGTCAAGCTTTGGAGTCATGCCAGAGGATATTAATATAAATTGTGTAGAGATAGCAGATCAAGCCAGGGAAGCAGATCTGCTCCAACGGCACAGAACATTAAATGATTTAAAAAGAATATATTCCTCAGATGCTCATTATCTGGGTAATATAAGTGAGCGGGAGAATTTTATTGAAGTGGATATAATGAGTGCTGAAAATATAATAGGTCTGCTGCGGGGAGAGAGATAGCTGTGGGGGTATCCATATCCAACGATTGGACAAATGATGAAAAAGAATATAGCCAGAGAAGAGGACTGTAAGATTATTTTACTTTATACTTACAGCTTTCAGGCCCCGGGGTCCGGCATTAAAAACAGCTATGAGGTATATGCTGTACTTGACAATTTTTCTGAAGGACATAAAAAATACTAATTTAAAAAACTTCTATATTAATTGTAGAGAAAATAGAGTTGAGGTGTTAAAATGACGGCAGAAGAGATACTTAGTTACTGTCTTGAGAAAAACGGTGCTTATGTTGACTTTCCTTTCGGTGAGAAGCCAATATGCGTTAAAGTAGGTAACAGGCTATTTGCACAAATATATCCCGGGCCTGAAGATTTTAAAGTAACTTTGAACTGTGACAGTATGACTGGAATTATATACAGGAATAAGTATCCGGGTACCGTTGTACGTGGATATCACTGTCCGCCAGTTCAACAGCCATATTTTAACACAATATATCTTAACGATATAGTACCGGATAGTGAACTAAAAGCTATGATTGACCACTCCTATTCTACCGTTGTGGCAAAGCTGACCAGGAAGGTAAGAGAGTCATTAAAAAGTAATTGAGTTATACAGGAGGATTAAATATGAAAGGATTAAGTCAATTACCAAATATCGGTAAAGAACTGGAGAGGCAACTGAACGAAGTTGGAATAACCACATTTGAGCAGTTATCTGAGATAGGAAGTAAAGAAGCCTGGCTGAGAATCAAGAATAGTGATGATTCGGCCTGCATTAACAGACTATATGCCCTGGAAGGTGCTATACAGGGAATCAGGTGGCATAATCTATCTGAAGAGATTAAGAAAGAGTTAAAGGAATTTTATAGTAAGCATAAATAGCTATTGATATAATAATTACCGGAGGAATTAACAGTGAATTATATTCAAAGCAGTCAGAACAGCACAATTAAGGAAATCAAAGCATTACATCAAAAAAAGCACAGAGATGCCAATGGGCTTTATTTTGTTGAAGGAATCAGATTTGTAAATGACGCTGTAGAAAACGGACAAAGTATTTATAAAGTTGTAATATCAGACAAGCTCGAGAGTCTTAACGGGGGAAAAGCATTAATTTCAAGACTGTCTGAGGTGTGTTCTGAAATTTATAATGTACCAGATAAGCTTTTTAAAGATATCTCTGATACACAAACGCCCCAGGGGGTTCTTGCAGTACTGCAAAAGCCTGAAGTACAAATTGAGGAAGTATTAAGTAACGGAAAATTCTTTGTAATACTGGATAGCCTTCAGGACCCCGGAAATGTGGGAACAATAATACGTACAGCCGACGCAGCAGGAGTTTCTGCAGTGCTTATGACAAAGGGATGTGTAGATGTGTATTCTCCAAAGGTACTTCGCTCAACCATGGGGTCGATTTTTCATCTGCCCATAATAGAAAATCTTAATACAGCAAATATAATTATGGAATTAAAAAGTCTTGGTTATAAAGTTATAGCTTCTCATTTGAACGGACAAAACAATTATTATGATGAGGATTTAACTGATAAATGTGCAATAGTGGTAGGAAACGAGGCTAACGGAATAAGTGAAGAAACTGCCGCTATGGCTGATAAGCTTGTGAAAATTCCTATGCCTGGCAGAGCAGAGTCCTTAAATGCTTCAGTTGCGGCATCAATAATGATTTATGAGCTGGTAAGACAAAACATAACATAAAAAATAAAGATTTTGTTGCTTGTTTTACTGAAAAAGTTAATATATAATATAATTGTAATGGGAACGTTCCCTCTCAATCTTGGAGTTAACCAGGAACACATGAGATATGGAGGTTTGGCTGATGATTAATATTTTTGATATAGCGAGGACTGCCGGAGTATCTAAAACAACAGTATCCAGAGTAATTAACAATCAGCCTGGAGTGAGGGAAGAAACTCGTATAAGAGTACTGGAGGCTATTGAAAAGTTAAACTATATTCCAAATCAGGCGGCCCGTAGTTTAGTGTCCCGAAAAGCCGGAGTAATCGGAGTAATATATAATGAGTTTAACACCTCAGTTTATTTGCAGTTAGCCAACCTATTGGAAAAATGTGCTTCAAAATATAATTATAACGTTATTTTCTGCAGTTCAAACGATGATTTAAGTTCAAAAGCACGATATTTACAGTATTTTACTGGTGGAGCGGCTGACGGACTGATTTTGTTTGGAAGTGATATAAGAGATAAAGAGCTTGTTCAGAAAGTGATTGATATCAATTTTCCGCTGGTATTGATTGAAAATCATTTTAGCGGCTTTAACGTTAATAACATTATTATAGATAATTTTTCGGGAGCAAAAAAAGCTGTTGAATATTTAATTGGGTTAGGTCATAAAAGAATAGCTCATATAACTGGTAATTTAAATCACAGAGCTGCCTCTGACAGAATGAACGGATATATTGAGGCACTTAATTCTGCCGGCATTAAATATAATAAGGACTATGTGGTGTTTACCGATGCCGGGGACAATAGTGGGGCTGCTGCTATAGAAAAGCTTATCTGGTTAGATGAACCTCCTACAGCAGTATTTACTTTTAATGATCTGCAAGGTTATGAAGCAATTCAGAAAGCAGTTGAGCTAGGTATTAACGTGCCACAGGACCTTTCAATTGTTGGCTTTGATAATATCTATGATGTATTGCGGTTTATCCCCTCAAATATTCGCTTAACTTCTATGAAGCAGCCTATGGAAAAGGTAGCAGAGGCCGCTGTACAGCTGATAATTGAAAAAATTGATAATAAGTTATCAGAACCGAAATTATTAACCTTTGAAACTGAAATTTATGAGGGAACTTCAGCAACCAGGCTTTCAGAAGGCATATAGATTAATAACCATGGACTATATAAACATACTGATATCATATAGTATGTGATTGTAATCTTAGGAAATAATAAAAAATCCATAGAATAGCATATACATATATAAGCTTTAGATAATAAATATATTCAATTTAATATGTATACTATTTATAAACAACATTATTAATATAAGCAGCAATAGCGATATCAATAGTATTACAATTATATGTAGTATTAGTAATAGCAGTATTAATAATATAAGTAGTATTATTTATGATGTTAAGTGGTCATCTATATAAATTAACATATATTATTTTTTATTAAAAATGGGAACGTTCCCATTATATTATGTGCTGCTTACTGCAGCAGAATGGAGGAGAAAATGAAGTACGGATATTTTGACCGAAAGAACAGGGAATACGTTGTTACCAGACCTGATACACCTACGCCGTGGATTAACTATATCGGCAGCGGAAAATACGGAGGTATAGTTTCTAATACCGGAGGAGGGTATAGTTTTCATAAGGACCCCCAGAACAGACGTGTTACTCGTTACCGTTATAATAATATTCCCATGGATAGACCTGGTAGGTATATTTATATAAGAAATAAGGAGACAGGGGAGTATTGGAACCCGGGATTTCAGCCTGTTCAACGAAAGTTAGACAGTTACAGCTGCCGACATGGTATGGGATATACTGTGCTTACTGGTGAATATCAGGGTGTTGTGGGAGAGGTAACTTACTTTGTTCCTGATGATAAGGACTTTGAAATCTGGCACCTGAGGATTACAAATACAAGGGCAGTATCTCAGCAGCTTCAGGTGTTCGCATATTCAGAGTTCTGCTTCTGGCAGGCAATTATGGATCAGCAAAATGTTGACTGGGTACAGCAGATAAATCAGGGTAGATTCGAAGATGGAATTATTACATATTATCCTCATTACATAAGCGATAATGCTGCTTTTTTTGCAACAGCCGAAAAAGTTAGCAGTTATGATACAAACCTTGAAACATTTATAGGTAAGTATCGTTCAGAAAGCAATCCTCTGGCTGTAGAACAGGGAGCCTGCAGCAATTCCATTTCATATAGAATGAATGGTGTGGGTGCCTTCTGTATAGATGTTGACCTTCAGCCAAAGGGTGAGAAAGAAATAGTGTTTATTCTTGGCTTTGCAGAAGACAGAAATAACATTAAGAAGGAGATACAGGATTACTTATCACCGGAGAATTCAAAAGCCGCTCTTGACAGACTGAAGGAATACTGGAGCAACTATACAGGTAAACTGAGCGTAGAGACTCCTGATGAGGATATGAACCTTTTTGTTAACATATGGAATCAATATCAATGTAAAACTACATTTAACTGGTCTCGCTTTGTTTCGCTGTATCAACTTGGCCTTGGGAGAGGTATGGGTATCCGTGACAGTGCACAGGATACCCTGGGAGTAATGCACACAATTCCTGAGGAAGCAAAGGCGCTTATTGTTAAACTTCTTCAGTGCCAATACACCGATGGGAGAGCATATCACCTTTTCTTCCCGCTGACCGGTGAGGGAGGAGAAGGTGATGCACCGGTTAAATTGTTTGACTGGTACTCTGATGACCATTTATGGCTCATTCTGGCAGTTAATGCCTATGTGAAGGAAACCGGCGATTTCGAGTTCCTGAACCAGACAGTACTTTACAATGATAAAACCAGTTCTGCTACCGTAATGGAACATCTTGATATGGCTCTCAACTTTACTCATAACCACAGGGGACCGAACAGGATTGCACTTGCCGGTCGGGCAGACTGGAATGATACTTTAAATCTTGATACAGGAAGAGGTATTGCTGAAAGTGTGTTTACCTCAATGCTGTACTGCAGGGCGGCTATGGAAATGATAGAGCTGTGCGGGTATCTCGGAAAAAGTGACCTTTGTCAAAAGTACAGGGAAATGTATGAAGATATGAAAAATGCCATCAATGAGAGCAGCTGGGATGGGCAGTGGTACAAACGGGCTTTTGATGACTTCGGTCAGCCATTGGGAAGTAAGGAAAACAAGTTCGGAAAAATATTCATTAACTCTCAGTCCTGGGCTGTATTGGGCGGGGTTGCAGATGATGAAAAAGCAAAAATGTGCTTGGAATCAGTTAATAAGTATCTTAATTCCAGATACGGAATTGTCGCAATGTACCCGGCATATACCGAGTATGATGAAACAAAGGGTGGAATAACAACCTATCCTCCAGGAGCAAAGGAGAATGGAGGCATATTCCTTCATACAAACCCTTGGGTAATGATTTCCGAAGTAATGCTTGGACATGGAGATAAAGCGTTTGAATATTATTCTCAAATACTTCCTGCAAAAAGAAATGACGATGCTGACCTATATGAGGTAGAGCCTTATGTTTACTGCCAGAATATATTGGGCAAGGAGCATCCGCAATTTGGAGTGGGCAGAAATTCATGGCTTTCAGGTACTGCGGCCTGGAACATGGTTGCCTCTTCACAATATATTCTTGGAATTCGACCAGGCTATGACAGCCTTATTGTCGACCCATGTATTCCCTCTGGTTGGCAGGGCTTTAAAGCAGTGAGAGTATTCAGGGGAGCAACCTATAATATTGAAGTACAAAATCCCAATAAAGTAAACTGTGGGATTTCCAAAATAATTGTAGACGGTGCTGAGGTGGAAAAGATACCAGTATTTGAAGCTGGAACTGAGCATCATGTGGTAATAGTTATGAAATAGAGTTTTGAAGTTACTGTGAAATGCCAATTAATAATAGCAATTGGCATTTCTTTTTATGTAAAAATATTTAAAGCAAACTGTCAGGGCTATATTTACATAATTCTATTGACTTCAAATATTTCCAGATATAGTATGTTGGTATATGATTTTTTTGTTGAGGTGAAACAGGTGAAAACTATATTGAATGAGGACAGATTTAATTTTATTTCAGATGAGGACAAGGAGTTTATAGTCGAATTTGATAATCAAATATCTAAACTGGGCTATGGTTCTGGAGGAGAAATTGGCAGTGGATTTTGTTGGGGAAGATATATGATTATTTATTCAAAGTTGGGTGTTAAGAACAAACAGGTTGCTGCCCGTATTTACATAAGAGATAATAATATAGTCTTACGCCTATATCTAAATAATATTGACAAACACAGTAAATATATTGAAAACTCTAAACCCTATATAAAGAACGTTTTCACCGGAGAATATGGAAATTGCAAACACTGTCATAACGAGAAAAATGGCAAATGCAAATTCAGAAAAGTTTATTCACTGGATAATAAATTTATTGAAAAGTGTAATGGTTTTACCTTTGAATTTTGGGAGCCAAATCTGGAAAAACTTCCAGATTACATTGAACTATTGAAGGAATTTTATCCTGTTAGTAAAATCAGACCTAATAACTGATATAGTAACCAATATCTGTGTAATCAGAATTAAGAAAGTATTAAAAGTAAAGAGGGTAAATAAATGGCTGAACTGCCTTTAATGGATAATTTCCAGTTAAAGTGCAGTTTTTTTATGCTTTATAGAAGACAAAATATGTTGACATATAAACTTACAACTAATATAATAAATACAAAGAGTACACGAGTACGCACATTGAAAAATGTAATTACTCTGTACTAATGATACTTTTTTACTAAAGCATTTTATTTGGTAAAAAAAGACAAAAGAAAATACCCTAACCCTTATTCTCTGCCCAAAAAAAGAATAAAATCATTAGGATATTTCTATCTTCAATTTTACCTTAGAAATGCTTTTGTGTAAATATGTACAAGAGTGCATATTAAATTTTATTTTCAGGAGGTAGAATATGATTAGAAAAAGGCTTTTAATTGGTCTTATGGCGACTGCAATGACAATTACATTGCTGGCTGGCTGTGGGAACAACACGGTATCAAATTCAACTGATTCTGCATCGGTATCTGGGCAGTCTAAAGAGGTTTCAGACTCCGATACCACGGCAAATGAACCAGTAACATTGGAGTTCTGGAATGTATTTACTGGCTCGGATGGTGACATTCTAAGAGAGATCGTAGACAATTACAACAAGACAAATAAGGATAATATTACTATCAATATGGATATCATGCCAAACGACACGCTTCAACAAAAATTGCCGGCGGCAATTGCCACTAATACAGCACCTAGTTTTGTACTGTTTGGAGTGGAATATCTTGCACCTTATGTAAAAAATGATTCCCTGGAGGATATTAGTGACTTCTGGGATACAGCTGAAGTTAACAAGGATAATTTTTTGCAAAATGTTGTGGACTTATCCTATATAAATGGGAAATTGTACGGAGTACCGATGCAATATAATGTACAGTATTTATATTGGAACAAGGATTTATTTAAACAGGCTGGCCTGGACCCTGATACTCCTCCAAAGACAATGGAGGAACTGGCTGATTTTGCAGTAAAGCTTACAGATTTGTCAAAAAATCAATTTGGACTTGTTTTACCTATCGGGACTACATATATGCAGTTCCTCTGGGCAAATGGTGGTGATGCTGATGATCCGGTCAACAATAAAAATCTTCTAAATTCAGATGAGAACTTGGAAACCTTGAGATGGCTGCAAGATTTGGCTGCTAACAAAAAGGTGACGCCTATGAATGTGACTGGTTCGGATGCCGATGCATTGCTTCAAGCTGGAAAGGTTGCAATGTATATGAGTGGTCCCTGGCAAATCAATGGTCTTAAGGAGCAAGGGATCAACTTTGGTATTGCACCCTGTGTTTCAGGCAGTGCTGGTGCCTTTTCTCCTGCCGGAGGATGCAGTTTTGTAATTCCAAAAGGGACAGATACTGTGGAAAAACAGGCTGCTTTTAAATTCATGAAATACTGGTTGACCGATGAAATTTTAAAGGAGTGGTCAAAGAGAAACGGATTCCCTGTATGGTCAAAGACATTGCTTGAAGATAAGGATATACAGAATGATCAGATACTGAATTCTATTTCTGAAGCAACCAAAATAGGCCGTTCCTATAATCTTGGATATTCGCTTTCAAGCCAGATTGATAAGGACGTTATGATCCCTATGTTTGAAAAAACCATAACCGGTGCAGCGACACCTGAAGAAATATTAAAAGAGGCTTCCGCCGCAATGGATAAGGTTTTAAGTATTGCAAAATAAAGTCTTCAAGCTAATCCTGGCAAGATAAGTTGCCAGGATTCTTTTTAGGAGTATAGAAAATTTTATTTCAATACTGATGTAAGAGCTGATATTACTAATAAGTACACTGGATAATTCTATACAGCTCAACCCTTTTATAAGGGATTTAGAAAACATAAATGTTGCCTTACTGCTTTGAGGAGAGAAACCAGAAATCTTGGAAAGTTCAGCAAAGGAAACCCGATTTTTCAGTGAAATAAAATATTCGCAAAAAGAGATTTGGAAATTGAGTTTAGCGAATTTTCTTGATTGGAGAGGAACGAATATGAAAAAAATAGAAGAATATCATTCTAATACGCAGAAAAGTGCATACCTCTTTTTAATGCCATCACTCATAATTTTGACTATATTTGTTTTTATACCGCTTGTAGCATCGTTTGTAATAAGTTTGCTGAACATAAACATTTTCATGAATGATATATCATTTGGAGGTTTCGTTAATTTCAATAAGTTATTTTCGGATAGCAGAGTGTTCAATGCCACAATTAACAGTTTTTACTTTACCTTGTTGGAGGTACCGTTACAAATAGGACTTGCACTACTTTTAGCTATGTATGTTGCCAGGAACAGCAGGTATACTAAAATACTCAGATCTGTTTATTACCTTCCGTTCGTTTGCTCGATGACTGCCATTAGTATTATATGGTCTATGATGCTGGATCCTAATCTTGGATTCATTCCCTATCTTCTCAAGGGTATAGGGTTGCACACCATATCATTTCTTAAAGACCCGAAGCTTGCTATGCCTACGGTAATTGCGGTAACAGCGTGGAAAGGTTTTGGATATACTTTAACTCTGTTAACAGCAGCGATTTTAAACATTCCTTCGTCGCTTTATGAGGCTGCAGAAATTGACGGGGCAGGGACGTGGAAGAAATATGTAAATATTACTATACCAAGCATATTTTCAACTATAAGCTTTTGCATAGTAACAACTACCATAGGTTCACTTCAGGTGTTTGACCAGACATATGTTATGACTCAGGGAGGCCCTTTGAGAAAAACTGAAACACTGGTCCAATATATTTACGACAGGGGATTTCAAACAGCTCCTTATGATCTGGGCTATGCTTCAGCTATTTCAATGTATTTATTTACAATTATTGTAATAATAATTTTTGTTCTAAGAAAGTATGTTTTAAATAGGGGGGAAGCTGGCAATGAATAAAAAGATTAATATTGGACAAATAATAGGTGCAATAGTTACAGCATTTATAGCTATATTGGTGTTAGGTCCGTTTTTATGGCTGTTGGTATCCTCATTTAAAACAGACGCAGGGGTTATTTCTTATCCGCCGAATTTTTTTCCTAATGAGTGGACTTTAAAGCAATATAAATATGTAAGTAAGAGTATACCAGTTTTTACAATGCTCAAGAATACTATTATTTTTGCTGGTTCTGTCACAGTAATCAGTGTTTTCTTTGATTCTCTTGCAGGATATGCATTTGCAAGAATGAGGTTCAAAGGCAGGAAAGTACTTTTTTCAATTATTCTAATGACTATGATGATTCCTTTTCAGATAATTATGACACCTCTTTACATTGAAGAGTACAAAATGGGTTTGCTGGATTCATATGCAGGACTGATTTTGCCAAGAGCAACAAGTGCTTTTGGAATTTATATGCTATGTTCCTTTTTTGAAGGTTTACCAAAGTCATTGGAGGAATCAGGAAGAATGGATGGGATGAATGAATTCCGTATTTATTGGTCATTGATGCTTCCTCTATGCAAACCAGCATTAGTTAGTCTTGGTATTTTTCACTTTATGAACAACTGGAATGATCTGTTGTATCCGCTGATGCTTACCAGTTCTGCAGCAAATCGTACCTTATCGGCGGGACTAGCTATTTTGGTTGGAAACAAGGTAATAAAATATGGCCCCACTCTTGCAGCTACTATGATCTCACTGACACCACTGCTGATACTATATGTTTTTTGTCAAAAATATTTTGTGGAAGGAATAGCAACAACCGGAGTAAAGGAATAGAAGGAGAAAATTTATGAAAAAAGCTAAATTGATTATAAACAGAAATTTCACAATAGGAGAAATCGATAAAAGAGTATACAGTTCATTTGTTGAACATATGGGAAGGGTTATCTATACGGGAATATACGAACCTGATCATCCATCAGCAGATGAAGATGGTTTCAGACTTGATGTACTGGAAAAAGTAAAAAGTATGGGGGTTACAGGAATCAGGTATCCTGGTGGAAACTTTGTTTCTTGTTATGACTGGAGGGATGGTGTAGGACCACGTCACCTCCGACCACGTAAACTGGAATTGGCTTGGCGTTCAATAGAAACAAATGAGTTTGGAACAAATGAGTTTATGCGTTGGGCAAAAAAGGCTGAAGTGGAACCAATTTTTGCAATAAACCTGGGAACCAAGGGAATAGAAAATGCTGTATCTCTGGTGGAATACTGCAATATTTCCGGAGGAACAAAATATAGTGATTTAAGAAGGGAACACGGCATTAAGCAGCCCTACGGCATAAAAATATGGTGCCTTGGAAATGAGATGGACGGCGACTGGCAAATAGGACATAAAACAGCAGAAGAATACGGACGACTGGCCCAGGAAACCGCAAAAGCCATCAAGCTGGTAGACAGCAGTATAGAGGTTGTTTCCTGCGGAAGCTCAAAATCAGATATGCCTTCATACCCGGATTGGGAGGCTATTACCCTTAACTATACCTATGATTATGTTGATTATATTGCCCTACATCAATATTATGGAGGGCAGGAGAAGGGAACAGAATGTTTTTTAGCTCAATCACTGGATATGGAAAGGTATATCAGAACAGTAATTGGAACCTGTGACTTTGTTAAAGCAAAAAAAAGATCAAAAAAGGACATTTATATTAGTTTTGATGAGTGGGGTGTATGGTCTATGCCGGATACCGAAGTTGCGGCACAGGTAGACAGTACCCCATGGCAAATAGCACCTCATATAAGTGAACAGATATATAGTATGGAAGATACACTGTTGTTTTCAAGCATGCTTATGAACTTTTTAAAATTTGCAGATCGTGTAAAAATTGCATGTCAGTCCCTCTTAACAAATATAAGTGCTGCAATTATGACAGAGAAAAAAGGAGAGATATGGGTTCAACCAATTTATTATCCATTTGCCTACACATCAAAATTTGGCCGTGGAACTGTTCTGCAGAGTGTATTCGACTGTCCGGTATATGCTTGCGAGCAATTTGAAAAGGTTCCATATATAGATACCGTAACAGTTTTTAACCATGATAAAAGCGAATTAGTATATTTTCAGGTTAACCGGACAGGAGAACACCTGATTATTACCGGAGAAATTCAGGATTTCCAGGTTAAGAATATTATAGAGCACGTAAGTATGTTCTCTGAGGATATAAAGGCTACAAATTTACATAATCATGATTTGATAAAGCCAACTGTTCTGAAGGATGTAAAACTTAACGGAAACATGTTTGAATATATTATTAAGCCATATTCATGGAATATGATAAGAATAAAGGTAGATTAGTTGAGTTAAAAGCATGTAATTGTTATATGATTTATGCTATTATACAATATATCAAGGTGTCAGATGTCCTGATACTGATTCAGGGCATCTTTGCCTTGTTGGATTCTATGGATAAATATTCTTCCGGATTAGAACTAAAGGAATGTACATGTTTATTTTACTTAATGTAATATTGAGAGATGGAGGATATATATGGGAATAACAACAAAAGATTTGGCAGAGTTATGCGGTGTATCCAGAACTACCATTCACAGAGCACTTCATAACACTGGCAGGATAAATCCCGAGACAAAAGAACTTATACTGAAAACTGCCAGAAAGTATGGCTATCGTACTGATTTGCTTGCACGAGGTCTTGTCAAAGGTCAAACTTATTATATTGGGGTTGTTGTTATGGATGTTGACAACAGATACTTTTCACAAATGCTTAATGCAATTGTTGCAGAAGCAAAAAAGAACTCTTATTTTGTAAACATTACACTCCACGAGAAGAATAAAGAAGATGAAAAAGAGCAATTGTGCAGGCTGGTAGATTACCGGGTTGATGGAATAATACTGTCTTCAATAAATAAGGGAGAAGAGTATAAGAAATTTCTTGATAGCCTAAATAAACCTATAGTGACTATTGATAACAAAATTGCTGATGGTATCCCATTTGTTGGGATTGACGGGAAAAAGGCTGTTGCGGAAGGAACTAAAAAAATTATTGAAAAGGGATATGAGAAGATTGTTTTTGTGTGCCCACCTCTGGCTGATAAAGACTATGAAAATGTTTATGTACATGAGATGAGAGCCGAGGGCTTTAAAGAAACTATGGCTGAATATCCACATATACAGGCTTCACTAATTGATAGCTGGAACTATTTCGATCTCTCCTTTCATGAGCTTGATACAAAAAAGAAAACTGCATTTTTCTGTACAGGTGATATGATAGCTCTTGACTTGATTCAGAACCTAAAGTTACGTGGTAAAACTGTAGTTCAGGATTATGGAATAATGGGATTTGACAATATCGACTTTTTGAAATATGTATCTCCAAAATTGTGGACAATTAATAATGCTGTTACCGAAGTGGCTACATCAGCAGTTAGTCTTTTATTTGACATTATGAACAATAAAACCCGTGAAACTAATATGATTTTAGAGTCGGTCGTTGTAGAAGGGGAAACTCTGTAACCCGAAAATATTGATTATTATATAGTCGGCTCAAGCTGGAAATATTATAAATACTACATGTGTATATTAAACTATTTTAACCGTTGTACCTATTGGTACTAAATTACTCAGCTCAATTACCTGATTATTGTACATACGAATACAGCCATTAGAAACACTCTTTCCGATAGAAGAAGGGTTATTTGTCCCATGAATTCCATAGTTTCCATTGGGGACGTTCAACCCCAACCACCTTGCGCCAAAGGGACCTCCTGGATTTATTGCTTTATTGATAATCTTAAAAGTACCCTTGGGGGTAGGTGTTGATGGTTTGCCAACAGCAACTCTGTAGGTTTTGAAAACCTTGTTATCTCTATATAGTGTAAGTAAATGTGCTTGTGTATTTATGGTAATGCTGTATACAACTCTGTAAAATGTGGGATAGCTGTTCTGAAAATAGCACACTGTTAATACCCCCATAATATGTTTGTTAACATAATATGAGAGAATTCCCATGTTTGTTAAACATAATTTAGGTATTTTTTAAGTAAATCAATAATTGCTTAAAGTACTTTAGCAATAAAGGCAATTAGGTGCGCAGCAGGAATAAAGATAGCAAAAGTTAAGGCAGAACCCATTATTTTGCTACCAACCATTCCAATCACGCAACCTCTGTAATCGGCTACATTGTATTTTCCTTCGATAACCTCATCTGTTAGTATGGAGAGATATGGGTCAACAAATAGAGTTGATAGTATGGTAGCCATTCCTGTTAAAACTGATGCCAAAGTTATACAGGTTGCATTGAACTCAGGTTCAAGGACTCCTGCATCAACAGCTTCTGTTTTATAAAATCGCCCCTTGAATATTTAATTCTATATTGTTATAATAGCTAAAAGAATTAACTAGAATAAATAAAGGCTATGATGGAGAAAAGTAAGCGAGAGAGGTTGTTACAGAGAGAAGGCATCACCGGCTGAAAGTGCCTTTAACAGACTGCTTGCCCAAGTTCCCTCCGGAGCTGTGGCTCTGAACATGAAAACCTGTTTGTGACCTAGCATATTAAATTGAACATATGTTCATTTAACTATGGTTATTTGTAAGTAGGAGCTGCCGGTGAGACCGTTATATCATAAAAAGATTAAAGAGTGGAATCACACTCTTTAATGAAGTTGGGTGGTACCGCGGAGAATGCCTTCGTCCCTTATGGGATGGAGGCTTTATTTATTGCCAGGCATATATTTCTGACTTTGATTATAATTTGCAAGCAGATTTTTTTACAGATATTTTGTACATACTTCATTTTGTCAGTGTATTAATAAAATTTGGTTAAAGTGCAATCAAGCTAAAACTTTATTATAAATCAGTTGCTTTCTGGTAAATTTGATATTTATGAAAGGAGAAATAGACGTGATTGAGAAAATCAGTATATTGAGAGACGCTGCTCTTGCAAAAATAAAAGAGGCTAAAAGCAGCGCAGAGGTAGAAGAGCTCAGAGTAAGATTGCTGGGTAAAAAGGGTGAATTGACTGAAATGCTCAAGGATCTCAAGAATATGGCAATTGAAGAAAGAAAGCAATTTGGTCAGGAGGCCAATGAGTTAAAGAATGAGTTAACTGAACTTTTGGAGTCTAAATTCAAGGAACTCAGTGCAAATGATGTAAAAAAATCTTTGAGCAGTGGTTCAAGCTTTGATATTTCCTTACCTGGAACTCAGTTTAAGGTTGGTTCACTTCATCCTGTTACCATTGTTCAGAAGGAAATTGAAAAAATATTTACCGGAATGGGTTTCAACATAGTTGATGGTCCTGAAGCTGAAGAGGAATTTTACAACTTTGAGGCTTTAAATATACCAAAGCATCACCCTGCAAGAGATATGCAGGACACCTACTGGCTTGAAAATGGTTCATTGCTGAGAACACATACTTCTCCATGTCAGGTAAGGGCTATGCTAAAATATGGAGCACCACTTAAAGTTATTGCTCCTGGAAGATGTTTCAGAAATGAGAGCACAGATGCTTCTCATGAAAATACCTTCTTCCAGCTGGAAGGAATGATGATAGATAAAAACGTTTCTATTGCAAACCTGATATATGTTATGAAACTGTTATTGTCAGAGGTGTTTAACAGAGACGTTAAAATAAGGCTCAGACCAGGATTTTTCCCATTCGTTGAACCTGGTTTTGAACTGGACCTTAATTGTATGATATGCGGAGGAAAGGGATGTCCTACTTGTAAGCAATCAGGCTGGATAGAGCTTCTCCCTTGTGGTATGGTTCATCCAAATGTTTTGCGTTATGGCGGAATTGATCCTGAGGAATACACAGGTTTCGCCTTTGGCTTAGGTTTGACAAGACTTGCAATGATGAAATACGGAATCAGTGATATCAGAGTACTTAATTCCGGTGATTTAAGAGCTATGGAACAATTTTCGGTAAGATAGGAGGGAAATAATTTGAAAATATCATTGAATTGGTTAAAAGAATACGTTGATTTAGACGGTATTGATATAAAAGAACTATGGTATAGATTTACAATGTCAACTGCTGAAGTTGAAGGGGTAGAGTTTGTAGGACAGGATATCCAGAATGTTGTTGTAGCAAAGGTTTTGAGCGTTGTACCTCATCCTGAATCCAAAAAGTTGAAAATTGTTCAGGTGGATTCTGGTGACGGAGTACTACAGATTGTTTGTGGCGCTCCTAATGTCACTGAAGGCATTCTTGTGCCATTGGCAAAGATTGGCGGTTCAGTAAAGAATATGCCTAAGTTGGGCAAGGTAAAGCTAGTAGGAGTAGAGAGCTTTGGAATGCTTTGCTCTGCTAAGGAGCTTGGAATAAGCGATGATCACAGCGGACTTTTAATACTTGATGGAGATTATGCACCAGGAACAGACATCAAATCCATTATTGACATAGACGATGTTATTATTGAAATAGATAATAAATCACTTACAAACAGACCTGATTTGTGGGGACATTATGGAATTGCCCGTGAAATTGCTGCAATTTACGGCAGAGAGCTGAAACCTATGAAACTCGAGGATCTGTCAGCTTCACTGGATAAACCCAAACTTGATATAACAGTAGAAGACACAGAGAAATGTATCAGATATTCCGGACTTAAGATCTCTGGTGTAAAGCAGCTTACAACACCCATAAATATGAAAGTAAGACTGTTCTACTGCGGAATGAGACCAATTTCTCCACTGGTTGACCTGACAAACTATCTCATGCTTGAAATGGGTCAGCCTATGCACGCATTTGACAGCAGACAGGTGGAGAGTGGAATAGTTGTCAGATCAACAAAGGAACCTACGACTTTTGTAACTCTTGATGGAATTGAGAGAAAGCTGCCGGAAGATGTATTGTTAATATGTAACAAGGAAAGACCCGTAGCAATTGCCGGTATCATGGGTGGTGAAAACTCAGAAGTACTGGAGGATACAACTTCTATTTTATTGGAATCTGCTAATTTCGAAGGTTCTTCCACAAGAAAGAGTTCAACCAGAATTGGTCTTCGTACAGAAGCAAGTGCACGCTATGAAAAAATGCTGGATCCCAATATGACTGTTACAGCAATACAGCGTTTTGTTAAACTATTGAAGGATATGCAACCCGATGTTGAGTATGCATCAGCTATAACTGATGTATATAGTAAAAAACTTGAACCCATCGATATAACCATTACAAAGCCTTATATTGACAAATATATCGGTAATACACTTTCCAAAGAAAAAATGATAGAGATATTGAAGTCTCTTGAGTTCAAGGTGGATGTAGAGGGGGATACCTTCAAAATTAAAGTTCCCACCTTCAGAGCCACTAAGGATGTTACCATGAAGGTTGATATTATTGAGGAAATTACAAGAATATACGGTTATGATAATATAGAACCTAAGACTCTTGAGCTGCCATTGAAGCCTTTGGAATATAATGAGGAGAGACTAACCGATCACAAAGTTAAAGAACTGCTTTCCGAAAGATTCGGTGCCAGTGAGGTAAATAGTTATATCTGGTATGACCATAACTTTAACAACAGGATGGGTATTGAGACCCATGGACAAGTGAAGGTTCTGAACCCACAGTCTCAGGATACTAATACACTCAGGGATAGTATGGTTCCGGGAATGCTTGCATTTGCAGAAAAGAACGAAAAGAGTTATGATGATTTTTCATTGTTTGAAATTGGAAGTGTTTTCAAGGCCCCATCATCAACAGACAAATGTGAAGAACATAAGAATATTTGTATCCTTGCTGCCAGCAAAATCAAGAGTGAGGATGAATTATTCTATGACTTGAAGGGTATAATGTCATTTATTGCAAAAACTATAAAAAATGCAGACCTGGATTTTTCCCCATGCACAAGCCAGTATAACTGGGTACATCCTATAAAGTCTGTAGATATCAGCTATAATGGAAATCTAATGGGTTATATAACTGTAGTGCACCCAATGATTAAAAAGAATATAGCAAAAAAATTAAATATTGCAGTACTGGAAATAAACAGAGATGTACTTCAGGCTATAGATACCAGGGTAATAAAATACAAAGAGCCTTCAAAATTCCCTGAGGTAAAGCTGGATTACAGCTTCCTGGTAGATAATGGAACAACCTATGATAAGGTTAAGACTGATATTGATGAATTTAAGTCCGAGTTACTTAACAGTTATAGTTTTGTAACCATTTATACCGGTAAAGGACTTCCTGAGGGGAAGAAGAGTATGACTTTCAGGTTTATAATAGGTTCTAATGAGAAAACTCTATCAAGCGATGAAATAAATGAGTTTTCCAATAAGCTTGTTGAGTATATGGGTTCAAAGGGCTACTCATTGCGTTAAGTAATAGACAACGGGGAAGGATAATTTCTCACTGTCTGTAAGGTATTTTAAGCATAAATTTATTGTAGGTAGTAAAGTAGTAACAAAGATGTGACTGCTGCAAAATGAATGTAATTGTTTCGAATGCAGCAGTCACATCTTGTTTACCGGTACAGCCGGTATTTTGCAGTATTTTTCGGTAGGATTACTTACTGGCTGTTTTTTATGCTGTTTTCATAAAATTCAACCATTCTTTTTACCATCTGACCACCAATGGGACCGCCCTCAGAACCGTTCTGTCTGGCTGTCAGATCACCTTTATAATGGTCATTGTGCTCTTTTGTAAATTGAGTTCTGCCTATTTCTGCAGCACATTCCATTTTAAATTTGTTTAAGGCTTCTCTGCTTTCTGGAACAAGTGGTGTTTTCGGTCTTGACATATTAATTCTCCTTTTTGTAAAAATTAATTTAAGGATTATCTTACTTTGAAACCATCACAATCTATTGTTTATAGATTGTTCCATTAATATTTTGCTGCAAATAAGCATTTTGACACCATGTAATTTTTTCGCATACTGGTTAAGGTTGAAAGAATTAAAACTTTATAGACTACTTTAAATAACTAATTTTTGTATTCTTTGATTAATATAACTTTTAATAAAACTTTTTAATTCAACTTTTTAAAGTAACTTTTATAAATGTAATAAAATTGCATTAAAACTTTAAAATGCAATTTTCATTTGGTATACTAGTAAAGATAAAATTTTTCCAATGTAAGAATACTAATATAAAAATAAAGTTATTCAATACGGGAGGGCAATTAAATGGAAAAGATAACATTTGACAGCTCTAAGGCTGAAAGCTTTTTGAGTGAATATGAGATTAACTACTATGAAGGATACGTAAAACAGGCTCATGAAATGCTTCACAACAAAACTGGACCAGGTAGTGACTTTTTAGGCTGGGTGGATCTTCCATTAAATTATGATAAGGATGAATTTGCAAGAATTAAAAAATCAGCTGAAAAAATAAAAGCTGATTCAGATGTATTGATAGTTATAGGAATAGGAGGGTCCTACCTTGGTGCAAGAGCAGCAATAGAAATGCTTTCACATTCCTTCTACAACATGCTGCCAAAGAGCAAGCGTAAAACTCCTGAGATTTATTTTGTTGGAAATAATATTAGTTCAACTTATGTAGCTGATTTATTGGAGCTTATTGAGGGTAAAGAGATATCTGTAAATGTTATTTCCAAATCCGGAACAACAACAGAACCTGCTGTTGCTTTCAGAATTTTCAAGGAATATATGGAAAATAAGTATGGAAAGCAGGAAGCTCGCAAGAGAATATATGCTACCACAGATAAGGCAAGAGGTGCGCTTAAAAAGCTGGCTGACGAAGAAGGTTATGAGTCATTTGTCATTCCTGATGATGTGGGAGGCAGATTTTCTGTTTTAACAGCTGTTGGTCTCCTGCCAATTGCTGTATCGGGAGCTGATATAGATAAAATTATGGAAGGAGCTGCAGATGCCTGTAAACTATTCAGCAATGCTGATTTCAAAAACAATGATTGCTACAGATATGCTGCCGCAAGAAATGCCTTGTATCATAAAAACAGAACCATTGAAATAATGGTAAACTATGAGCCATCATTGCACTACTTTACCGAATGGTGGAAACAGCTTTACGGAGAAAGTGAAGGAAAGGATCATAAGGGTATTTTCCCGGCAGGTGTGGACTTTACCACAGATTTACACTCAATGGGCCAGTATATTCAGGACGGTCTGAGAAACCTTTTTGAAACTGTAATTAACGTTGGAAAAGCTAAAAAGACCATTACAATCAAAGAAGACAAGGACAATATTGACGGACTGAACTTCCTGGCTGGTAAAGATATGGACTTTGTTAACAAGAAGGCATTTGAAGGGACTTTACTGGCTCATACAGACGGAGGAGTACCAAATTTTGTTATAAATGTACCTGAATTAAATGAGTATTATTTTGGATATTTGGTATATTTCTTTGAAAAAGCCTGTGGTATCAGCGGATATCTATTGGCTGTCAATCCATTTGATCAACCAGGAGTTGAGGCTTATAAGAAAAATATGTTTGCATTATTGGGCAAACCGGGTTTTGAGGAGCAGAAAAAACAGCTTGAGGCAAGACTTGGCAAGTAGTAATATTATTAACTGGCTTCATATTGTTTTGAATTTATATTAAAATTCAATATAAAAAAGTAAATAGATCAGATGAGTTAATTTAGCCGATCAGGATATAAGATTCCTTTGATCGGCTCCTATTTTTATTTAAATATTTTAAATGCCGTTTTTAATACACATCAATAATTTATAAGCAAATATTATCTTATAAAAAGGTCATACTATTCACAAGTAATTACAGTAAGTATATAATGGAATCAGTCGTTTATTTTCTGTTAAGTTAAGGGGGCAATACAGATAGATACTCGTATCAAATTTAAACTTACAGATATATCAGTAAAAAAGAATCCGGGGTATTCCAGCTTTTCTCTTTCATATTCCGGCAAAAAAATTGACAATGCTGAGGTAAGCTATCAAATTATTTCGGCACTTAAGGAGCAAACTTCTCTGTACATTGAGTTGAACAGTTCTTTACTTGCTTTGGATGTTCATGATAAGGAAAGTCTGGGTGAAAGGTTTACCGAAAATCTTCAACACTTCGGATTGCAATACATAAAGAAAAACAAGATTGAGAACCAGAAGCGCAGGATACTGTCTATTTCATTGGAAGGGAAAAATGTTAAGGAATATGAGATTTATGCATTAATTCCTCATAAAATTTGGTGTGATGAAGCATTTAAGAAAATACTGCCTCAATTCGGCATAAGATATTATCTTCCAGTGGAAAATCGGCTGGACAACCTGCAAGCATTTGTTGAGCTTGATGATGAAGAGAGACTTAAGGGCTCCAGAATGGTTATTTTTGATAATGTTAAGTTAACCAATATGGGAATTAATTCTGTATATCTGACAAAAGATCAAATTAACTCACTGCTAAAGTAAAAACATAGTAATTAGAAGGATTTAGTCTTAATAAAAATTAAAGAGTCTTAAGCAGGATAGTAATTTACAATTGACTGTATTGGAAAAAACTGATATTGTTAATTTGTACTATTCATGGAAACCAAAAGCTTGGCTCTTTATTTTAACTGGAGGAACGGTACACCATGAATTACCAGGAAGCATTGGAATACATACATGGCACCCTGAAATTTGGAAGTAAACTGGGATTGGAAAGAATTACAATACTTTTGGAGCTTTTGGGAAATCCCCATAAAAAACTAAAGTTTGTTCACGTAACTGGCACCAATGGTAAAGGGTCAACAACAGCACTTATAAGTAATATTTTAATAGACTCAGGTTATAAAACAGGTATTTTTACATCGCCATATATTCAAAGATTTACCGAGAGAATTAAAATAGACAATTCTGAGATAAGGCCGGAAGAATTAGCTGATATTATTGATTTAATCAAAGAGAAAATTGAAAAAATGCTGGAAATGGGACATGAACACCCAACTGAATTTGAGATTATAACAGCAACTGCTTTTGAGTATTTTTACCGGAATAAATGTGATATCGTAGTTTTAGAGGTTGGACTCGGGGGAAGGTATGATTCTACAAACGTAATTGACTCGCCTGAAGTAGCAGTAATTACAACCATTAGTCTGGATCATACCGATAAATTGGGTAATACTCTTGAGGAAATTGCTTATATAAAGGCCGGCATAATAAAAGAAAACTGTTCTGCTGTGGTTTATCCTCAAAAAAAGGAAGTAATGCAGGTATTTGAAGATGAATGCAGAATTCAAAATGCAGCAATTCATATAGTTGATTTTGGAAGCCTTAAATTAAAGCAATACGGTCTTGAGGGCCAATTGTTTGATTATAAGGATTATAAAAATCTTACCATAAAATTGCTGGGAGAACATCAGCTTTATAATGCTGCCGTTGCTATTGATACCTGTGAAGTCTTAATAAATAAAGGTTATAAAATTGATAATAATAATATTATAAATGGAATTTCAAAGACTGTCTGGCCAGGAAGACTGGAAATTGTATGCACTGATCCGATGGTGCTTATAGACGGAGCACATAATCTTGAGGGTGGACAGTCGTTGAATAATGCTCTTGAGAAGTATTTCAGCCATTGGGAAAAAGTGTTTATAGTCGGTTTTCTCGGAGATAAGGACTATGAGCATATAATGGAGCTGCTTGCTGATAAGGCTAAGCTAATTATTACTGTAACGCCGGATAGTCCCAGAGCAATTCCGTCGGCTGAACTGGCTAAAAAACTTAATAAATATTCTGAAAATGTAACAGATGGAATAGATCTGGGAAATAGCATAAAATTAGCTCTGGATAATTTAGGTCCTAAGGGTATGGTATGTGTATTTGGATCACTGTATATGATAGGGAAGATAAGGGATTTTTTTAATAAACAATAGAATTACTTTTCTTGAAGGGAGCTGATGTTCATGGATTTGGATCAAGAGATAAAGAGTTTCACACCTATAGACATTGAAAAATTTTCTCAAGACAGCAATGTGCCTGAAAGTGTTATTGATTCCATAAAAGCATATAATAAGGCCATTGAGTATTTAAGGACAGGCAGCGAGGATATTGCAATTATTGAACTGAAGAGAGTAGTTGCAGTAAACCCTGATTTTTACGAGGCTGTGAATTTGCTGGGACTTTGTTATGCTTACACAAATCAGCTTGATAAGGCGCAGGAGTTATTCGGTAAGGTGGTTCAGAGTGAAGATAATGTTTTAAAAGCTGCTGAATACCTTAACTATGTAACTGGTGGAGATAGCAGCTCCTCCAGAAAAAAATCCAGGCCGGTCAAAGGCAGCTCAGCATCCCATAAGACTTCTATTAAGGATAAGTATCAGAAAAAAGAAGTATACCCTGTAAGAAATGAAGCCTACAATCAGGATGATGTTGAACCGGAATTAATTTTGATTAAAACTCTTGGTAACCAGTTTAAGAAGCCCGGTTTCGCGCTGGCTTTTAATCTGTTCAGTGTTATTTGTCTTGTAGCAGCTCTGGTGTTCTTTATACTTGCAGTGAAGGATACTAAGGATACTCCTATGGACGTTGAGCCTGTTGCAGATACAACAGTTAATGAAACTCTGAGTAAAACCCTTCAGGAAAACAAAGAGCTGAAAATGCAGCTGGATGAAGCAAATCTGGAGTTGAAACAATATAAGCTCTCAAATGAAATCTCTCAGGTATCTACTCTTTACAGCCAGGGAAAATATCTGACTGCTGCCGAAAAACTAAGAGAAATCCCTGTTGATCAACTTAATGCTGAGCAAAAGGAAAGATACGAAACCCTGAAAAAGAATGTTAATCTTAAAGCAGCATCTGAACTCACAACCAAAGGGAATTCTCTCTATAACAGTAAAAAATACGCTGAAGCCATTGAAAACCTTGAGAAGGTTTTTGAACTGGGAGATAACTGGACATTTGGTGACAAAGCTCTATATATTCTCGGAAAAAGCTATGTTGAGCAGGGAGAGAATCAAAAGGGTGCCGAAACATTTCAGAAACTTATAACACAATATCCCAAGTCCCAATATGTTAAATATGCGAAGAGCAGACTCAAAGCTTTACAATAAATTTGTAATTTAGAATAATTACATTTATGTTCCTTTATTGGTATTCATCAATATGAATTTGAAGAGAAAAGATTATACTGTTTCAAATAATAAAAAAATCTGACAGCTTACTTGTTGTCAGATTTTTCTGATTTATCATTGGTATCGGGGTACTTTCGTACCAGTACAATTTCAACCCTTCTGTTTTTTGCTTTACCCTCATCAGTTGAATTATCATATTTTGGTGCATATTGTCCATAGCCCTGGATGGAAAATCTTTTAGGATCCATTCCACCCTTATCTATAAAAAAGTTCATTACATTTATGGCTCTCATTGCACTAAGATCCCAATTTGATCTAAACTGGACAGTTTTTATAGGAACGTTGTCGGTATGTCCCACAACCTTAATATCATTATCCAGACTTTTAAGCAGCTCTGATATCTGAATCAACATGGGATAAACATCAGCAATTACGTCAGCTTTACCCGAGTCAAATAAAATTACGTCCTGTATGGATATTTCCAAACCTTCACCGTTTAAAGTAACATTTACTTTGTCAGAGTAGCCGTTCTTGCGAATATCTTTTTCAATACTCTCCTTTATTTCATTCATTTTATCCTCTTCGATTTCACTTAAAGTTGGAATTTTATCCATTGGAATAATTGAAGTTCCATTTTTCTCAAGTACTCCTGACCCTCCTGCGAAAATCATATTAAATTGCTCACTAACCTTGCTCATTTTCTCATTATCAAGCTTGCTCATTGCAAACATAACTATAAAAAGTGCCAACAACAGTGTGAGCATATCTGAGTATGGTATCAACCAGGTTTCATCAATATGGTCTTCATGGTGTACTTTTTTCTTCAGCATATCCTAATCCACCTTTCCTGGTTCGCTCTTTTGCTCCAACTTTTTCCTTTGATTTGGCTCCAACATACCGGACAACTTCAGAACAATACTCTTAGGATTTTCGCCTGCCTGTATTGATAAAATACCCTCCAGAATAATCCTCATCGCATTTATTTCTTCGCTGGACTTTCTTTTTAATCTGGAGGAAAAAGGATGACAAATAACATATCCGAAGAAAATTCCATACAGTGTGGCAACAAAAGCTGCAGCAATCATATGTCCAAGTTTTTCAACATCGTTTAGATTTCCAAGGGCTCCAACAAGTCCTACAACGGCACCTAAAACACCCAGAGTTGGAGCAGCACCACCGGCTGTTGAAAAAATACTTGCCCCCAGTCTGTGTCTCTCTTCCATACTTTCAATTTCACTATTTAATACCTCGGTGATATAATCCTGTTCAATTCCATCTACTACCATGCTAAGACCTTTTTTCATGAAATCGTTATCAAGATTTTGTATAACAGATTCCAGGGAAAGCAAGCCATCCCTTCTTGCAGTCTGAGATAGATCTGCAAGCTGCTCAATTAGTTGAGACAGGTCTTCAGATTTTCTTTCTCTGAATAAAACACCAAGAATTTTAGGTATTCTTAAAAATTCCTTCCTGGGAAAAGAATTCATAACAGCTGCAATTGTTCCCACAATTATAATTACTGCCGCAGCCGGGTTTGCCAGAACTGAAATGTCAGCACCTTTTAAAATCATTCCTACAATAACTGTCATAGCTCCTACAACAATTCCAAACAGCAAAAAAATATCCATTTAGCACCTCGATTAACTGTTATGTATTTTGTTGATTTTGATAACTGCTTATATAAACGATAGCTAAGCAGATAAAAAACATTTACATAAGATTTTACCATGGGTAAGCAAAGTTGAAAACACTTTTTAAAACATTTAAAAAAAATAATTTGGTAAAGTTGCAAGGATGTACAATATACTAATTATTTCAGAACAATAATATATATACATTAGAGAGTATTATTTTTGGGGATTTATGAATAATGAACATTAATTATAATCCATTGAACCTTGTACTCAGCGGCGGGGGAATAAAGGGCATAGCTTTTGTAGGAGCCTATGAGGAGCTTGAAAGACGTTTCAGAAAATTTGGAAATATTGCTGGTGTATCAGCAGGTGCTTTAGTGGGTGCCTTAATAGGTGCTGGTTATAATTCAAGGGAGCTAATAAAAATACTTAAGGAATTTGATTTCAGCATTTTGAAAATCCGAAGCGGTGAGTTACTGAACAACTCTCTAAGCAGAAGAATCAGAAAGCTTTTGGAGGAAAGAAATACTGTCAGTGACAGTGAAATTGAGGCTTTACTATATATGCAGGATTATCCTGAACTGCAAAAGTTGAACAGATATAAGGATGAGTTTTTAGGGAAAAGAGGAAACTTTCTGAGTAATCTGATTGCATTCAGTCAGGAAAATGCATTTCTGGATGGAGAACTTCTGGAAAGATGGGTGGCACAGTTGCTGGCCAATAAAGGCATATACACTTTCAGCGATTTCAGAGGAGGAATTGCCGATAAGGTAAATCCTAGAGGCTATAAAGTCAGAATGACTGCTGTTGATGCCAATGCAGGAAAAGTAATTGTTTTACCCGATGATGTTGCTTTCTATAACATTGACCCGGATAAGTTTTCGGTTGCAAGAGCAGTCAGAATGAGTACATCAATTCCATTTGTTTTCAGACCCTGTGTTCTTATGAAAAAAGAAAATAATCATTTGAGACAGCATTACATAATCGACGGAGGGGTACTGGACAATTTCCCGGTGTGGCTTATTGACAGTTATCAGCAAAATATTATTGGGCTTAAACTGGAAGGCAAAGAGCCTAAAGAACTACAGCATGTTGAAAATATGTTAAAGAAATTACTTGCTTCTTCTCATGATATAGGTGTTCCCAAAAACGCCTACAATATTGATAATATAGCCCATATTAATACAGGTAATATATCATTTTTGGATTTTGATATCAGTCAGGAAGATATGCAGTTCCTCTATGAACAGGGAAAAATTGCAGTCCAGAAGCTTCTTATCAGCATGTACAAAAAAAGCAAAGGCTGGAGGTAGACAGTAATATATTTGCATTTTTTTTGCATTTATTATATCATAAGGGATAATGAAATATGAAATTCACAAATTAGCCTCCTTTATTCGCCTGATTGCGATAAAGGATATTATTTCATTACAATTATACTGCTAAGCGGCTTTTTATTACTATTTTTGTATGCGCTATGCGTATTTATGGAGGTTAATATGTTATATAAAAGCACTAGAGGGAATTGTTCTAATGTTAGCTCGGCTGAGGCAATAAAAAGAGGACTTGCAGCCGATGGTGGATTATTTGTTCCTGAGAAGGTTATTCGTTTTGATAATAATGAGATTTTAAAAATGAGTGAAATGACCTATCAGCAGAGAGCTTTAACTGTTCTGCAAGGATATTTGGACGATTATACCTTAAGTGAGTTAACTGATTGTGTTAACCAGGCTTATACTGCACAAAAATTCGAAACAGAGGCCATTGCACCATTGCATAAACTTTACGATTCTGTAAACGTACTTGAACTGTGGCATGGACCTACAAGTGCTTTTAAAGATATGGCGCTGCAGATTCTTCCTCATTTTCTTGTAAAGGCTTTGAAAAAGACCGGAGAAAAGGAAGAAATAGTTATTTTGGTTGCTACATCAGGTGACACCGGAAAAGCAGCCCTTGAAGGGTTTAAGGATGTAGAGGGTACAAAAATCATTGTATTTTTCCCAAATGACGGTGTAAGTCAGGTGCAAAAAATGCAGATGGTCACTCAAGAGGGAAAGAACGTATTCTCTATAGCTGTAAACGGAAATTTTGATGATGCCCAAAACGGAGTAAAAAGAATATTCAGCGATGAAGAGGTTAGTGCACTTTTACATGACAATGGCTATAAATTTTCTTCTGCAAATTCAATAAATTGGGGAAGACTGGTTCCTCAAATAGTATATTATTTTTCAGCCTATGCTGACATGCTAAAGAATAAGGAAATAGAGATTGGTGAGAAAATTAATTTTGTAGTTCCCACCGGTAATTTCGGCAATATTCTGGCAGCATATTATGCAAGGGAGATGGGTCTTCCAATAAATAAGCTCATCTGTGCTTCAAATGAGAATAATGTTTTAACAGATTTTATAAATACAGGAGTATATAACCGAAACAGAGAATTTAAGAAAACTCTTTCTCCTTCTATGGACATACTTATATCCAGCAATCTGGAGAGATTGCTATATCTGGTTACAGAGGGCAACACCAAAATGGTCTCAGGCTGGATGAACAAGCTGAAAATGGAGGGGGTATATGCTGTTGATCAGGACATCAGAAAAAAGATACAGAATGTGTTCTGGGCTGATTACTCCAATGATTCAGATACATTAAAAACCATTGAAAGCGTTTATTCTGAAACAGGGTATGTTTTGGATACACACACGGCAGTTGCTGTTGATGTATATGACAAGTATGTTATTTCAACCAGCGACGTAACAAAAGCCGTTATTGTATCCACTGCTAGTCCATTTAAGTTTAATGAAAGCGTTGTAAAGGCAATAGCAGGAGAAAAGGCTGTTGCCGGGAAGTCAGAATTCGAGCTGCTTTCGGTGCTTTCAGAGATATCAGGAATGAAAATTCCTGCTCCATTGAAGGAACTGGATAAAAAACCTGTTCTTCACAAGGAGATTTGTGACCCCATGGATATGATGGAAAAGGTTAAGGAAGCCCTTAAAATATGAAATTTATAATAATAGTATGTGGCTGAGCCACAGTAAAAATTTACTGTTATTACTTAATACAGTTAACTGGGAGTATTAATCTAAATTTAGATTGATACTCCTTTTTATATTGCAAAAAAGTATAAATTATGCTAATATTACACCTAGGAAACACAATTGTACGCATTGGGTGGACAGGAGGACTAAATGAAGCAGGAGCCAATTTTTTTTCTTGTTGATTCTGCTATCTTACCGGAGGTTTTTTCCAAGGTTATTGAAGTGAAAAAAATCCTGAGTACCGGGAAGGTAAAAACTGTTAATGATGCTGTAAAAGAGGTTGGAATCAGCAGAAGCGCATTCTACAAATACAGGGATTATGTTTTTCCATTCTACGAGACTTCGAGAGGAAAGGTAATAACACTGTTTTTTGTAGTGGAGGATTTTTCAGGAATACTGTCGAGTATTATTAATATAATAGCTGAAGCAAATGCAAATATCCTAACTATAAATCAGAATATTCCTATTAATGGTCTGGCTGATGTTACCATTTCAATAGAGACCTTTGAAATGAAAGAGGATATTCAGAATATGATGGCTGAAATCAGAAAGATTGAAGGTGTCAGACGCAGCGAAATATTAGCAAGGTAAATTCATCAGAATTGATTAAGCCAATTTGGGTTTGTCGACAATGTATTGTCAGGGAATGAGTTAATACAGATAATTTGTATTTAACCATAATCCTTAACCATAATTCTTTTATGATAATGTTGGCTTAATATAGATAATGGAGGTTTTTATGGTAAATGTTGCAATTTTAGGTTATGGTGTTGTTGGTTCGGGAGTAGCTGAGGTAATCAGAAAAAATAGTGAAAGTATAGCACAAAGAGCCGGTACTGAGATCAGGGTTAAATGGATACTGGATATACGCGATTTTCCTGACAGTCCGGACAGGGAGCTTCTCACAAAAAATGCAGATGATGTTTTCAATGATAAGGAAGTTGATATAATTGTTGAAACCATAGGCGGTGCTACAATAGCAGCACAATTTACAAGAAGGGCATTAGAGGCAGGAAAAAGCGTTGTAACCTCAAATAAGGAACTGGTAGCTTCTCAGGGCCCTGAGCTTTTGGAGCTTGCTTCAAAAAACGGTGTCAGCTATTTGTTTGAAGCCAGTGTTGGTGGAGGTATTCCAATAATTCGTCCTCTGAACCAATGTCTTGCTGCTAATGAAATTGTTGGTATTACGGGTATTTTAAACGGAACAACAAACTATATTCTGACTCAAATGAAGAAGGAAGGAAAAAGTTTTGAAGCTGCCTTAAAGGAGGCGCAGCAAAATGGTTATGCTGAGCAGAATCCAACCGCCGATGTGGAAGGACATGACGCCTGCAGAAAGCTGGCAATTCTTTCTTCCATTGCCTACAATGAATTTGTTGATTATTCAAATATTTATACTGAAGGAATAACAAAGATTACTACTGAAGATATGAAATATGCTGAAGCTATGAACAGCGTTATAAAATTGATAGCCATTAGCAGAAGAAGCGGAGATAAAATATTTGCCAGGGTGAGCCCGGCTATAATATCAAAGGATCATCCATTGGCAAATGTTGAGGATGTGTTTAATGCAATTGTTGTTAAAGGTGACGCTATCGGTGATGCAATGTTCTACGGAAGGGGAGCAGGAAAGCTTCCAACAGCAAGTGCTGTAGTTGCCGATATCATTGATATTGCAAAGCATCCTGATTTTGGAACCAGAAATGTATGGGTAAGAACAAACAGCGACAATGTTCTTCCTGTTTCAGAAAGCTCAGCTAAATTCCTTGTAAGAGTTGAAACTGAAAATTCTTCAGAAACCAGGTCCAATATAAAATCTTTATTTGGTGAGGTTGAATTTATTGATATAGGCTCCAGAATACAGGGAGTGGAGGTTGCGTTTATCAGTCCTGTTTTGCCTGAAAGGGAAATTGAGAACAAGCTGTCACAGCTAAGGACTATGAAATCAGTTATTAATATAGCAAATAGCATTAGAATTGAAGAGGAATAAAGACTATGAAGTTTTCTACCAGAAGTATAGTTTTAACGGCATTAATGATTGCATTGGTTTTTGTAATTACGTATATTCCGTTTTTACATATACCAAGCCCGGTTCCTCCAGGGTATTTTAACGTGGGGGATGCTGTTATTATGATAGCTGCCATATTACTGGGAAGAAAATCAGGTATGGCAGCCGGGGCAATAGGTGCTGCACTGGCAGATCTGGCTTACGGTGCATTTATTTTCGTACCCATTACTTTTGTTGTAAAGGGCATTGAAGGATATATTGTAGGGTTAATTGCTGGAAGAAGGGGCGAAGAGTCACCTGGACACATAAAAAGGCTTCTGGCTGTTATTGCCGGTGCTTTAGTTATTGTATCAGGATATTTTATACTTGAGCTGACCTTTTACAGAATGATAGATGATTCTCTGGCTGTAGCGGCAATTATATCGGAAGTTCCCGGAAATCTGGTTCAGGGCGGTATCAGTGCAGTAATAGCATACATATTTACAACTATCATTGACAAAACCAATATATCAAAAAAGTTTATTCAGCAGTAATACAGATCCTGATACTGAAATAGGAACCACCATTCCAAAAAAGTGGAAAAATGCTTATTCAAAACCTGAACTGTCTCAGTAAATTATGATATTTATTATAATTTACTAAGCAGTTCAGATATATTTATTTTGAAGAAACACTTATATAAGTTCTTATATATTTTGCTCATTCATTTACATCAGTTTTTTAATATGTCTGAATCTATTTCACAGGCGTCAGGGGTTACCAGTCTTACAGCAAATTCATTATATCCATTCAGATTATTTCTATCTATGCCTATTATCTCCATTCCAGTTCTTGAAGGTGTTCCTACCAGCAATATACTGTCTTCATAGATATATGCTTTATTTATATTAAAGTTTGATACTGCTATTCCTGTCTGTTCTTTTGGTATTTCTTTATATTTCTCGAAGAACCCAAGCTCTCCAAGGAGATCGGCAGAAACCTCTTTATCGTTGGGAAGCACAAAAACTCTCTTCATGTTAAGGTACATCTTTCGAGGTATATAACACCAGTCCTTGTCGTGATTTGATTTCCATTTGGGATGATAAACTGGACTAATATATTTCTTATTATTATATAAAGTAGAAAATTTTATTTCCTTTGCATTATTCAGTGCCACTTCAAGGTCGGGACTTTCACTCAGTGCATTTGAAGTTTCATATGTTCCATTGGGTAGAAAATATATAGGCTTGGAGGAGTCCGACACAAAATAGGAAAGTTCCTTCTTCAAAATTGTATTCTGCTGTGAGATGTCCAATGATGATAGATCGCTTTCATTATAGATACTTGCTGTAGAGGATTCCCTAATTGGCCCATAATCTTCTATCCTGTTGGAATCTTTTGAAAACATGAGGTTTTGGTAGTCAATTTCGAAACCTTTAGGTGTGCATAAATGTACGGTGATATTGCCGGTTTCATTTATCAATGCCGATACTTCCTCCAGTTTTACCGAAATTATCTGTACTCCCTTTTTGGTTGGTTTGCCGGTTATTGCAATATTATTTCCCAACTGAAGCACATTTTCCGACTCAAAATTAAAAATGAGGAAATTAAAATAATTCTGGTTATCCAGGCTTATGTTAGGGTAAAACCCAAGCTGTCCTTCCATATCAAAAATCTTTCCAGCCCCTCCGGTATAGATAAAAAGGTTGTGCCTTGCTGTTATCACCTTACGGGGCAGATATAGCCATCCCTGAAAAAAGGATTGCTTCCAGAGGTTTGAATATATGGGTCTCAAATATTCTTCATCAGAGTACACATAAAGGTGGGATAGGGTTTTACCTTTGGAAATAACCTCTGCAACAGTTTTATCAGAGGCTTTTATGGGCTCTTTCTTTTCCTCAATATCTCTGTTATAGTTTTCGTAAAGTATGTCATTATTGGCTGGCAGAATACTAGACAAAATATCTTTTAAATGCTGATTTTCATTTTCGGGGGACATGATGTTCCTGTTTTCAGGAGCATCGGTTGTAACTGCCTTGGGAAAATCCAGCTGGGCAATAATTAAAGCCGATATAATAATAAATAATAACCCAGCAAGACATAACAATAATTTCTTTTTATTTGTAATAATTACCAGACCGTTCATTCCAATCTCCCATCTACGCGATCAATGCGTACATAAAATAGTAATGAAAAGGCGCATAATGGCTTTTCGCGGCTGAAAAGCACACTTATTATATTTTTATTCAATTTATTATTAGGTTAGACTTTAGATTTATACAAAGGTATTTGGTAAAATATAACTAAAGAGTCCTCCAACCTTGACTGATTAAAAAAAAGCTGATATTGTATTCTCTAGAAGAAAATAATAGATATAATTTATAATTAACAGTTAGGGGTTTCTCATTTATGAATTCCAAGTTAAGAGATGAGCATACAGATAATTTGTTTGATGCTATACTTTTATTAAATAATAGGGAAGAATGTTACAGTTTTTTTGAAGATCTCTGTACTATTGCAGAGATAAAGGCGCTGGCACAGAGACTTGAGGTTGCCAAAATGCTGCGTGATAAGAAAACATATACTGATATATGTGACCAGACCGGTGCAAGCACAGCTACTATCAGCAGGGTAAACAGATGCCTGCTTTATGGTGCTGACGGGTATAACCTTGTCCTTGACAGAATGCAAAATAAGGCAAAAGAAAAAGAAGAAAGATAGGTTAAGCAGATGTTTAAGAAACTATTTCTCAGCTTAATAATTTTATCTACCTTGGCCTCTGAAGGAGGGGCTTATTTTTCTGCCGACTTATTGGACTATTACCTTGTTAGTTTATCGAGGTTTGACAGTATGCAGGATGGTCAGGTTTCAAATGAATCGGCTGTTCCTGAGCATATTTCAAAAGCTAATGGTACACCTGCAGCCTTCTATAAGGTAATATCTCAAAATGCTTTTGAGCTAAAAGAATTAACTCAACACAATTATTACGATTTTACAGCTATACCTATTATTTCAGCAGGCTTAGCTTTTATTATTATTTTATTTTTATTTATCAGTCGAAATGTATTTTTATATTCAAGACCTTCATTCCTGGGTCATACTGACTCATCTCCGCCGGTTTGCTGCTAATACAGTATTTTATTAATTTTATCCACACAAAAAGCTTTCCAGGGATTTAGCAGACACTTAACTGAAGTTTTCAGTTTTTAGCAGTCTGTTCTAGCCTTATAGCTTTGCGCCGTCGTTTTAATATACTTTCTGTGTGAAAGTTATTATCTTGTTGGCTAATCTTATGGAAAAATCTACTTAATAATAATATTTTTTGGAGCTGTTCCGGCGAAGCTATAGCAGCTCAAGGAGGTTAAAAATGTTAAAATTCGTTGAAAAAATTATAGGTTCATATAGTGATAGAGAGTTAAAAAGAATATATCCAATAGTTGATAAAATTGAAGCACTTGAGCCCGAAATGAAGAAGCTTACTGACAGCCAGTTAAAGGCTAAGACACAGGAATTCAAAGATCGTCTTGGGGCGGGTGAGACTCTTGATGATATTCTTCCGGAAGCTTTTGCTGTAGTTCGGGAGGCTTCTGTCAGAGTGCTTGGTATGAGACACTTCAGAGTTCAGTTAATTGGTGGTATTGTTCTTCATCAGGGAAGAATAGCCGAAATGAAGACTGGTGAAGGTAAAACTTTAGTGGCCACCTTACCTGTGTATCTAAATGCTCTTTCAGGTAAAGGTGTGCATGTTGTTACCGTTAATGATTACCTGGCTAAACGTGACAGCGAGCAGATGGGTAAAATATATAATTTTCTGGGACTTACAGTAGGTCTTATTGTACATGATATGGATAATGACCAAAGACGTCGGGCATACAATTGCGATATTACTTACGGCACAAATAATGAGTTGGGTTTTGATTATCTGAGAGACAATATGGTAATTTACAAGGAAGATATGGTTCAAAGAGAACTTAATTATGCAATTGTCGATGAAGTAGACTCAATTCTTATTGACGAGGCCAGAACGCCGCTTATAATTTCAGGTGTGGGAGACAAGTCCACAGACTTATATAAAAAGGCCAATTCATTTGCTATGAAACTGAAAGCTAAAGTAATCAAGCAAATGGATGATAAGGTTGACAGCGATGAAGTATTTGATGAAGATTATATAGTTGATGAAAAAGCTCATACTGTAGTCCTTACAGCTAATGGTATAAAAAAGGCTGAGCAGTACTTTGGGATTGAAAATCTGTCGGATCCTGAAAACATGACTATTTCTCACCATATTAATCAAGCCATTAAAGCCCATGGTCTTATGAAAAATGAAAAGGATTATGTTGTTAAGGATGGAGAAGTAATAATTGTTGATGAGTTTACAGGCAGATTGATGTATGGAAGACGTTACAGTGACGGACTTCATCAGGCCATTGAGGCAAAGGAAGGGGTAAAGGTTGAAAGAGAGAGCAAAACCCTTGCTACAATAACCTTCCAGAATTACTTCAGAATGTACTCCAAGCTTGCGGGTATGACAGGTACAGCATTAACTGAAGAAAATGAATTTAACACTATATATAAACTTGACGTTATTGTTATCCCTACAAATAAGGAAATGATTCGTAAGGATTATCCTGATGTTGTATATAAAAATGAAGCAGGTAAATTCAAGGCTGTTATAGAAGAAATCGCAGAATGCCATAAGAGAGGTCAGCCTGTACTGATAGGTACAATAACCATTGAAAAATCAGAGTTGCTGAGTGGAATGCTTAAACGTAGAGGTATACCTCATCAGGTGCTTAATGCGAAGTATCATGAAAAGGAAGCTGAAATAATTGCACAGGCTGGCAAATACGGAGCTGTTACAATAGCTACAAACATGGCTGGTAGAGGAACAGATATAGTCCTCGGAGGTAATTCTGAATTTATGGCAAAGCAGGAAATGAGAAAGCTTGGCTATTCTGAAGAGCTAATCAGTGCATCAACCAGCTTCAATGACACCGATGATGAGTTGATACTCGAGGCACGAAGCCGTTTTAAAGAGCTAAATGACAAATTTAAGCAGATAACTAATGCTGAAAGAGAAAAGGTGGTTGCAGCCGGGGGTCTTCATATTATAGGTACTGAAAGACACGAATCCAGACGTATAGACAACCAGCTGAGAGGTCGTTCGGGACGTCAGGGAGACCCGGGTTCTTCCAGATTTTATATTTCACTTGAAGATGATCTTATGAGGCTGTTTGGTTCTGAAAGGCTTACAAGTATAGTAAATGCGCTGGGTCTGGAGGATGACCAGCCAATAGAACACAAAATGCTTTCCAATGCCATTGAAAATGCCCAGAAGAAGGTAGAGGGAAGAAACTTCGATGTACGTAAGCGTGTTCTGCAATATGACGATGTTATGAACAAGCAGAGAGAAGTTATTTATGCCCAGAGAAAGACTGTTCTTAATGGAGATAATTTGAGGGACTACTTCCTTAAAATGTTTGAGAGTGTTATAGATGGCATGATTCAAACCTATTGTGCAGAAGAAGAATATGCTGAAAACTGGGATTGGGATTCCATGATAGCATATCTGGAAAGTGTATTCCTGCCACAGGGCGCTTTACAGCTGTCTGAAGAGGAAAAAGCAAGCTTTGATAAAGTAGATTTAAAAGAAAAGCTCATGGATATTGTCCACAAGATTTATGAGTATAAGGAAAAGGACCTCGGAACTGAACTTATGAGAGAACTGGAAAGAGTAGTTCTTCTTAAGGTTGTTGATGAAAAGTGGATGGATCATATAGATGCAATGGATCAGCTTAAGCATGGTATTGGTTTAAGAGCTTACGGACAGAGAGATCCTGTTATTGAATATAAGTTCGAAGGCTTCCAGATGTTTGAGGAAATGATCAAATCTATTCAGGAGGATTCCATCAGACTGCTGGTTAGATCCAGAATTGATAAAGAACATGCTCCCCAGCGTGAAAAGGTGGCTGAGCCCGTAAACGCCAGCCATGGAGATGATGGCCCTAAAAAGCCTGTTACCAATAAGGACAAAGTAGGCAGAAATGACCCGTGTCCTTGTGGCAGTGGTAAGAAATATAAGGTTTGCTGCGGAAAGTAGTTAATATTAATCACAGTAAAATACCGCAATATCCTGGCAGATTATATAATTTGCCGGGACATTGCGGTATTTTTGTTGGTAATGAATCAATTTGGTTGTATGTAATATTTGGATAGATATATAGAGGTGTAAAGTGGGCTTTATGTCAACGGTTCACATGGAAAAGTAAGCAGTGATATAGTGAAATGTAAAAAATTACTCAAATAATCATATTTTAACCTGTGAAAAATAATCAGTAGAAGAATTAGTTCTGGAGGGAAGCAATAAATGCATAAAAAGAAGGGCTTTATACTGTTTTTGATTATTTTTATTCTATTCCAGTTTGATGTAAATGCTTATGAAAGTTTGAGTTATTTATACGGTGGTAATACATCAACCTATATCAGAAGTGTAAATGTTACCGATGCCAATCTGAATACAGTTTGCCCGGATTACTTTGAGATAAACAGCAACGGTACATTAAAAAGTACAGTAAAAGTTGATCCTTTATTTGTGAGCAGTATGCATTTAAAAGGAATAAAGGTTATACCATATTTAAGTAACAACTGGGACAGAGCTCTTGGACGAGCTGCAGTTACCAACAGAGCTTCCTTTACAGCCGCCCTTGCCTCAAAAGTGGTGGAATTGGGTTGCGATGGTGTTAACATTGATATTCAGAATTTAACTGAGGTTGACAGGAATTCATTTACTGATTTTGTAAGACTTTTGAGAGCAGAACTGCCGCCATCGAAACGTATTATAGTATGCGTTGCTCCAAATCCCTGGGGGGCTACAACCGGTTGGCAGGGTTCATATGATTATAGGGCATTGGGAGAATTATGTGACCAGCTGTTTATAATGGCTTATGATGAAAACTATTCTGGAGATCCTACACCGGGGCCTGTAGCCGGTTTTCCTTTTGTGGAGAATTCAATTAAATACGCCATTAAATACGTAGCCCCATCGAAAATAGTTATTGGTGTACCATTTTATGGGAGGTATTGGAAACAGGGGGCTGCTGTGGGGGGATATGGAATTACTATGTCTGACGTAGAGAGACTTGTCTCAACCTATGGTGCTTCAAGCTGGTACGACAGCACTCAGCAATGTGCTCGTGCCACACTAAAGTTAACTGCTAACGATAATGCTGTAATATGGGGCAGTAATAAACTTTCAGCCGGAGTTTATGATATATGGTATGAAAATGAAAAGTCTATAGAGAAAAAACTTTCTCTTGTAACCAAATATGGTTTAGCAGGTGCCGGAAGCTGGGCTCTGGGTCAGGAACCTGAACACCTGTGGAAAAATTATAGCTTATGGTTATATGGAAAACCCTTTATTGATTTGGAGAACAACTGGGCACAAAGTTATATCATAAACCTAACACAAAAAGGTTATATATCAGGATTTCCTGATAAAACTTTTCTCCCCAATGGCCGTTTAACCAGAGCACAGGCTGCTGTATTATTAGTAAAAATCCTTGGATTGGAAAATGAGACTGGTGCTGGTACTTTTTCAGATACAGTTGGACATTGGGCTGAAAAGCAAATTTCTATTGCAAAGCAGTACGGGATATTTTCCGGATATGACGGTAATTTATTTTATCCTGAAAAGAACATTACCAGAGAGGAGTTTGCCGTTGTTTGTGATAAAGTCTTGTACAGCCCAGACACGGTAAACTTTGCACAAAAAATATACAGTGATGTAAGTCCTGAATCAAATCCCTGGTCTAACAACTCAATTATTTTACTTTCCATGAATAATATTATTTCAGGCTATCCTGATGGTTCATTCAAACCAGGAAATTCTATCTCAAGGGCTGAAGCAGTGAGAATCATTTCATCTATGCTTAACTATACAGGCGGATTTTCGGTAGCTCCCGGTCAAATCAAGGATCTGACTCCTATTGACCCTCATTAATGCTCATATGAAAATTTTGATAATTTTTTAACTGAATTACCCATTAACATATTGACAATGATTTTCAATTAGCTTATTATTAAATTGAAGATAAATGAGAATAATTATCAAATTAATATAATCCATGAAAGGTGGAGTATATATGACATTAGATATGGTCAATAGAGGAGATGTTATTGAAATATTGTCAATAAAAGATAAAGACATTCGGGCTCAGGCTATCCGTTTATGCATATATGAGGGTTCAAAACTAAAATGTGCTGAAAAACTTCCATCTGGTCCTATTGTATTGCAGAATAGAATGCAGGAAGTAGCTATCAGCAGAAAGCTTGCCCAGCAAATAGTTATTTCAAAAGTAAGTTAACAGTATGTGGCTTGGGACATAGGTAAGTTGATTTAAAGTAACTTCAGGGGGTCAATATGAATCAATATTCGAAGCATCTTGTTCTTGTGGGGAATCCGAATGTCGGTAAATCGGTTTTCTTTAATTCACTGACAGGTAAATATGTTGATGTGTCAAATTTTCCGGGAACGACAGTAGATATAAGCACCGGAAGGTTTGAAGATTATATAGTTGAGGATACCCCAGGAATATATGGTGTATCCTCCTTTAACGATGAAGAAAGAGTAGCCAGAGACGTAATTCTCAACGGTGATATAGTTCTTAATGTCATTGATGCTGTGCACATGCAGAGAGACATTTTTTTAACACAGCAGCTTATTGATATGGGGAAAAAGGTAATAGTTGCAGTCAATCTTATTGATGAGGCAAAGAAGAATGGTATAAATATCGATATTAAAAAGCTGTCCCAATTTCTTGGGGTAGAAGTATTTGCTACCTCAGCACTAAAAGGCATCGGAATTGATGATGTAAAGAAAAATATCAAAAATGCCAGAGTGGGAAACAAAACTGAAGGAATTCAGGAAATGCTCTCTGAGATAGTATCACCTGAAGTTTCTGAGGCAGAGGCTTTACTTATTCTGGAAGAGGACCAGGTGATTTCTGAAAGAAAAGGTGTGAAAACAGAGGGAAAACGTGATGAAATATATAGAAAAAGACGAGAAAGAGTTGACAGAATAATCAATGAGGTAGTGTCAGATTCTATTGAGGGCTCCAGCTTTGGTACAAAACTGGGCAGGCTTATGTTGAAGCCCATCACTGGTCTACCTATTCTTATTGTGATTTTAGCTGTAATGTTCTGGTTTATAGGCGTTTTAATAGCTCAGATTGTGGTTGACTTCACCGAAGGCACAGTTATGGAGGGGATCTATAAGCCATTTATTGAGAATATTTTTAATTTTATTCCCAAGGATTCGTTTATAGGCAGTCTTTTAATTGGTGATTTCGGGCTTCTGACAATGACACCCATATATATACTGGGGCTTTTGCTTCCACTTACCATAGGATTCTATTTGCTAATGTCATTAATGGAAGATTCAGGACTTTTACCCAGAATTGCAGTTTTATCTGATAAAACCCTGTCAAAAGTTGGATTAAATGGAAGGGCAATAATACCGTTGATTCTGGGCTTTGGCTGCGTCACCATGGCTACTATGACCACAAGGTTACTAGGTTCAAAAAGAGAGAGAATTATTGCTACTTTCCTGCTGGGACTGACCATTCCCTGTTCTGCTCAGTTTGGAGTAATAATCGGGCTTTTGACTCCAATGGGCTTTAAGTATATTATCAGTTACACAGTGATATTAATATTAATATTTGGTATATCCGGAGTTTTAATGAATAAATTACTTCCGGGCGAGTCGACATCACTGTTTATAGATTTGCCACCTATCAGGCTTCCTCAGGCAATCAATGTATTAAAGAAGACCATGGCCAAAACAAAGAGTTTTATCATTGAAGCAACTCCTATATTTGCACTTGGTGCCGTATTAATTACCGTATTACAATACACAGGAGCATTAACTGCCATTGAGCATGGAATAGCACCTGTAACAGTACAATGGCTCAAGCTGCCTGAACAAACCTCTGTAGTATTTATTATGGGTATAATAAGAAGGGACTTCGGAGCGGCGGGCTTAAGCCATATGGTATTAACAAATGGCCAAATGTTTGTTGCGTTGATAACCATAACCTTATTTGTACCATGTGTAGCTTCAATAATTATGATATTTAAGGAAAGATCAAAGCTTGAGGCCAGTGCAATTTGGCTTGGAAGCTTTGTTATAGCATTTTTGATAGGAGGATTGCTGGCAAGGTTTGTAATTTAAATTGTAATTAATATAATCCAAATAATCTGTATATTCATATAATCTATATATAACCTACCAGGAGTTATAGTTCTTGCCATTTACAGTTAAATTGCCTGGCGAACCGGTACGGTTGAAAGAAGGTGCAGGTATGCTAATCAGATGTCCTCAGTGCAGTTACATTTATGATAGTACAATTAATGAAAATAATGTCAAAAAAGAAAATACAAAATGCCCAAGATGTGGTAAAATATATGTTAACAATATAGGTTGTGAAAACTGTAAGGGTTGTTCTTTGTGGAAGATCTGTAAAAAAGACTGAGAGGAGTTTTACTTTGAAAACTGGTGATAATACCTTTTTAAAGGAAAAATTAAAGGAATGTGGTTACAAGTTTACCGGTCAGAGAGCTGCAATTCTTGATGCTATGATTCAATGCTCCGGTCAGCATGTAAGTACAGAAGAACTTTTTAATATTGTAAAAGAAAAGAATCCTGAAATTGGCCTTGCTACAGTTTACAGAACAATGATTCTTCTTGACAAGCTGGGAATCATACACAAGCTGGATTTTGATGATGGGTTCAGTCGTTATGAGCTTGTAAAACCTAATGAGGATCATCGTCATCACCATTTGATTTGCAGCTCCTGCGGCTCAGTATCTGAAGTTGAGGAAGATCTTCTGGACACTTTGGAAGAACAGATATTAGTAAAGAATGGTTTTTTAGTTAAGGATCATAGAGTGCAGTTTTATGGTCTGTGCAGCAAATGCAGGGAAAACATGGAGTAAAATGATAATTTGAAAGACCGGTTGATTATAAAGGATATTATGATTTAATAATGACATTATAAATTTTGTTTTAATAAAGAACTTCTGATATAGTAAATAAGAATGAAACAAAGAATGTCAGACTGACTCTGTGTAATAGGGTCAGTTTTTATTTTTGAATTAATTTCGGGAAACTGCAGAAATTTATATCATAATAATTTCAACAGCATGTTAATTAAGGTATACTATTATAGTGAAATATAGCTGGGTTACTTGGCTGATTACTGAAAACTTGGGGGTTGCTATGGCTAAATTATATTTTAGATATGGTGCTATGAATAGTTCAAAAACTGCAAACGCGCTCATGGTTAAGTATAACTATGAAGAAAGAGGACAAAAAGTTCTGTTGATGAAGCCGGCCATCGATAACCGGGATGGTGGCTGTATAATTAAATCCAGAGCAGGACTTACAGAGGAATGTCTGCTTATTCACAAAGACAGTAATATTTGTGAAATAGTGCATGACTATATTGCTAAAAATCATAATATCAACTGTGTAATAATAGATGAAGCACAGTTTCTGACAAAACAGCAGGTTTACCAGTTAACAAGGATTGTAGACAGTGACAGGATTCCTGTTATTTGCTATGGGCTTAGGGCTGATTTTAGAGGAGAGCTTTTTGAGGGAAGTCAGTACCTTTTGGCATGGGCCGATACAATTGAAGAAGTGAAAACAATTTGCTGGTGTGGTAAAAAAGCAATAATGAATGCCAGATATCAGGGCAATACCATAATAAAAGAAGGGGAACAGGTTGAAGTAGGAGGTAACGACAGATACATAAGTCTTTGCCGAAGTCATTGGCATGACGGTATACTTTCAGACAAATAAATTAACCTTAAGTTTTTTGTCTCCCAGTGGAACACTTTATATAGGGTTAACATAAATTATTATTAAGACGAAGTAGAATAAAAGAAAGGAGCTTAATAATATGGGAGACGGTAACTTTGGTTGTAACGATAATCTTTGCCATCTTTTGTCAAAATATATCGGTGAAACAGTAACTATATTTACAAAAAGTGGAGGCCAGTCCGGCTGCGGATTTACCGGAGTAATATTGGGAGTTAACGAGTGTTTTGTAAGATTAATTACAAGAATTGGTCCGGCACCGGGATGCTCATTGGGAAATTCCTGCGGATACAGTGATATGGGTGACAATAATAACTGGCACGGTGGATATAACAATGGCGGATATGGTTGCAATTACAATCAGAACTATGGTGGATACGGTAATGGTAACGGCATACCGGTTTATAATGTCGGATCAGTAACGGATATTCCATTGAATAGTATAGCTTCATTTGTTCATAATGCTGTATAATGAAAACAACGAAATGATAGGATTTATTCCTATCATTTTTTTTGTGTCAATGGAATTTTCTTGTTGGAACAGATTATGTAATGTATAATTTACGGAATAAATAAAATTAAACAAAAAGATACAAATAAGTGGAATGGTGGTTGGTGGTGAACAGATAGGCTTGCAAGAGTGATGTCAGATAAGTCAACAATTTTCCGGCTCTGTGATGTGATAATAGATGAGCAGCACAGAGGGAAGGAACTTGGTAAGACACTTATTAAATTTATTACTGAGTCAGAAGAGTATAAGAATTTGATGGGTATTCTCACAACAAAGGATGCTCACAGTTTGTATAAAAAGTATGGTTTTATAAAAACTGGACAGGAAAGATTTATGATCAAACCCAAGTATTGATAATAGTGATATGAAGAGTGTAGGTATACTATGAAATTCTTTACATATATTTAGTAATGTGCTATAATTCAGTAAAAAGTTGCGGGGGGGACCAATGGAGTAATCCTGAGGTTGAGAAGGTAAAACCTGACCCTTTGAACCTGTCGGTTAACACCGTTGTAGGGAAGCAAATCAAAATAAGACTTATTTTTGATTATTGCGTTCACCCTCGGGGTGGGCGTATTTTATTTACTTAAGAATTTTTTGCTACATATGATGTTAAACAATTTAATAGTAATTTTGTGGGGGGACCATAGGTACAGATATGTACTGTATTGGTTGAGAAGGTAGAACCTGACCCTTTGAACCTGTCGGTTAACACCGTCGTAGGGAAGCAAAAGAATACATAGTTATACTATTTCTGTCAAAGATGCTTAACCTTGCGGTTGAGCATTTTTTGTCTGGTGAAATGTAAACCTTTCAAGAGCTTCTTATTCAAGGTATTCATGGAACGGCACACCTCTCAATCATACCCATATTGACAAGAATACTTATGTAATCGAAAGGAGGAACAGAATGAAAAAAATTTTAACAATTGCCGGCTCGGACTGCAGTGGGGGTGCCGGAATACAGGCTGATCTTAAAACTTTTTCTGCACATGGTCTTTACGGAATGAGTGTAATAGTATCTGTTGTGGCTGAAAATACCTGCAGGGTAATTGATATTCAGGATATCAGGCCTGATATTATTGAAAAACAGATGGATGCCATTTTTGAAGATATTGAGGTTGATGCAGTTAAAGTTGGAATGTTGTCGGGTTGTGAATGTATGAAGGCTGTAAGCGGCAAGCTAAAGGAATACAGGCCTCCAAACATAGTAATAGATCCTGTTATGCTGGCTAAAGGGGGGCATGCATTGATGAAGGAGAATGCTCTGGATTATTTTATCAGCGAACTTATTCCTCAGGCTTGCATAATTACTCCCAATATACCTGAGGCGGAGGCCATAACCGGGATGAATATTATGTCTTATGAGGACATCAAAAAAGCTGCAGTTAAAATATATGAAATGGGAGCTGAAAATGTACTAATAAAAGGCGGACATCGTGAGGGAGATGCCGAAGATATTCTATTTGACGGAAGTACATATCATAGCTTCAAATCCAGAAGAATTTATACTAAGAATACTCATGGAACAGGCTGTACCCTTTCATCGGCAATTGCATCAAATCTGGCGCTGGGGATGAACTGCGCCCAGGCAGTCAGAAATGCCAAGGATTATGTAACCATGGCAATTGAGTATGGACTTGATATAGGAAAAGGACATGGCCCCACAAACCATTTTTATAAGCTTTACAGAGAAGGCTTGCCTTATATTGCAGAATAAAGCTGATTAATGAATATGTAATTAACCGGAGATCTTTAGTAAAAAAATCACTATATTAGTCGCTATGCAATATAGCAGAAAGGATAACATTATGACATATAAGACTCAAATGGAAGCAGCAAGAAAAGGTATTGTTACAAAAGAAATGGCTACTGTTGCCGAAAAAGAATGTATTGAAAAGGATAAACTCAGGGAGCTTGTAGCCTGTGGCAGGGTGGTCATTCCTGCAAATATCAATCATAAGACTTTAAGTCCTGAAGGTATAGGAGAGGGGCTTAGAACCAAAATTAATGTGAATTTAGGTATTTCAGGCGATTGTATCGATTATTCAAAAGAGATGGAAAAAGTTGATATGGCAATTAAATTTGGTGTTGAAGCAATCATGGATTTAAGCAACTATGGTAAGACAAACACATTCAGAAAACAGCTTATAGAACGTTCTCCTGCGATGATAGGTACTGTTCCCATGTATGATGCCATCGGATATCTTGAAAAGGATCTCATGGACATAAAAGCCAGGGATTTCTTTAAGGTGGTAGAGGCACATGCAAAGGAAGGCGTAGACTTTATGACAATTCATGCGGGAATTAACAGACGTGCAGTAGAGAGCTTTAAAAAATCCAAAAGACTTACAAACATAGTTTCAAGAGGTGGTTCTCTATTGTTTGCATGGATGGAGATGACGGGGAATGAGAATCCATTCTATGAATACTATGATGAATTTCTGGATATTCTTCGGGAATATGATGTCACCATAAGTCTTGGAGATGCTTTAAGGCCCGGAAGTATTCATGACAGCTCCGATCCTGGACAGCTAAGCGAGTTGATAGAGCTGGGTAATCTTACGCAACGTGCCTGGGAAAAGGATGTACAAGTAATGGTGGAAGGCCCCGGGCACATGGCCATAAATGAGATTGCTGCAAATGTAACCATTCAGAAGAGACTCTGCCACGGCGCACCCTTCTATGTGCTTGGACCACTAGTTACCGATATTGCGCCGGGCTATGACCACATTACTTCTGCCATCGGCGGCGCCATAGCTGCAGCAAACGGCGCAGACTTCCTTTGTTATGTTACACCAGCAGAACATTTGCGCCTCCCTGACTTACAGGATGTAAAAGAAGGGATAGTTGCGTCAAGGATAGCCGCCCACGCCGCCGATATCGCAAAAGGAATACCTAATGCACGTGATATTGATAATAAAATGAGCGATGCCAGAAGGCGATTGGATTGGGAAGAGATGTTCTCATATGCCATTGACGGGGAAAAGGCCAGAAAATATTTTGAAAGTGCACCACCAACAGATAAGCATTCCTGCTCCATGTGCGGTAAAATGTGCGCAATGAGAACAACCAATAAAATATTGGCTGGAGAGTCAGTGGAACTTATTAAATAAACATTAATGACCTGTATGCTCAAAACCAAATGAACTAAAAACCTTCTGGAAATACAAAAAAGCATATAAACATGAAGGCAAACTAAATTTAAAAGCTTATTGAAAATGAGGTATTCAGAGAATTAAGAGTAAACCTAAATAATATTGATTGAAAGGACTAAAATATGAGTGATTTAATAAAATCAGCAGCTGAACTTTTAGGTCAACTTAGAAAAAGTAAACCCCTTGTACATAGTATAACCAATTACGTTACAGTAAATGACTGTGCAAATATTATTCTTGCAATTGGAGCTTCGCCTGTAATGGCGGATGATATAGAAGAAGCCGCTGATATAACAGCAATTTCCTCTGCTCTTGTGCTAAATATTGGCACTCTGAATAAGAGAACGGTAGAGTCAATGCTTGCAGCCGGCAAGAGGGCAAATGAACTTGGAATACCTGTAGTATTCGACCCTGTTGGAGCAGGAGCATCCAAACTCAGAAATGAGACTACACAAACGATTCTTTCAGAAGTAAAAGTAAGTGTCATTAGGGGAAATATGTCTGAACTCTGCTTTGTTGCAGGACTTGGCTCCAATACAAAGGGAGTGGATGCTGCTGATGAGGATATTTCTTCAGGAAATGCCAGGAAAATAGCTTCAATAGCAGCCAACAGATATAATTGCACAGCAGCTGTTACGGGAGCAATAGATATCATAACAGACGGAAAGAGAATAGCAGCTGTCAGCAATGGGCACAGGCTGCTTTCGGATGTAACGGGCACAGGCTGTATGACTACTGCTCTAGTGGGGGCCTTTTGCGGAGCTGGTAACGATACATTTGTAGCTGCCGCCGCTGGAATAGCAGCTATGGGCATTGCGGGTGAAATTGCTTATGAAAAGGCCGGAGAATCAGGCACTGGTAGTTTTCATATAGCCATAATAGACGCTGTAAGCCGGTTAGATGAGAAAATTTTAAGAGAGAGGGCCAGATTAAATGAGATATGAGATAGATTATTCCTTGTACCTGGTTACCGATAGAGAACTTATGAGTACCAGAACAATTGAAGAGGCTGTTGAGAGCGCTATCCAGGGCGGTTGTACCATTGTGCAGCTTAGAGAAAAAAAGGCATCATCTCTGGAGTTTTATCAAACTTCTGTGAAGGTTAAGGCTGTAACAGATAAGTATAAAATACCTCTAATTATTAACGACAGGGTAGATATAGCCCTTGCCATAGATGCAGCCGGTGTCCATGTGGGGCGTAATGATCTGCCGGTTGAAGTGGTCAGAGAAATAATCGGAAAAGATAAAATTGTAGGGGTTTCTGCAAATTCAGTCGAAGGTGCAATAAAGGCTTATAAAGCCGGAGCTGATTATATTGGGGTTGGAGCTTTATACTCAACAAATACCAAAACAGATGCAAAGGTTATATCAAAAGAACAACTACTTGCTGTTAAAAATGCTGTAAATATACCCATTGTGGGTATTGGTGGGATTAATCATAAAAATGCAGGTGAGGTTGCTGCTGCAGGAATAGACGGAATCGCAGTGGTTTCGGCAATTATTGCTCAAAAGGATATAAGAAAAGCTGCCCAGGAACTCCTTAGTGCTTTCAAGTCAAAACACAAAGTGTAGGAGGGATAGATTATGTGTATTAATGTTAAGAAATTGACACTGGCAGGTTTATTGGTTGCAGTGGCAGTAGTAGGGTCCACTGCTTATATTCCCATAGGTGTATCAAAGTGTATGCCTGTAATGCATATGGTAAACGTATTGGGGGCTGTACTACTGGGGCCGTGGTATGCGGTGGGAGTTGCATTTGTTACTTCTTGTATAAGGCTTATAGCTGGTACAGGTACTTTGCTGGCTTTTCCAGGGAGTATGATAGGTGCTTTACTTGCGGGATTAATGTATAAAAAGTTTAAAAATACAATTAGTGCATTTATTGGAGAGATAGTTGGAACAGGAATACTTGGGGCATTACTTGCTTACCCGGTGGCTGCGCTGCTGCTATCAAAACAGGCGGCATTATTTGGCTTTGTTTTACCTTTCAGCATTAGTTCGGTTGGGGGTGCAGCCATTGCTTCCATAGTGGTTATTGCATTAAAGCGTACAGGGGCTCTACCTGTTTTGTGACGGGTTGAGCTAAAATTTTATAATGTTATATAAAATTAAATAGAAATTAACAGAAATTAACCTGAGCTAAATACTCAATTAAAATTATTCAATTATTATAACACTGTACAATACAAAAATATTGGAGGTGTTTTTTTTTATGACAAAAAGAATAACAGCAGTTTCTTCACTTTTACTGGTATTTGTATTTCTGTGTGTTGCATTGTTTGGAGGTCTTGTTTCTGCAACCCCTTCCTTATATACAACAAATAATACATATTCCGGTACTCCACCGAAATATGTCTTCTTGTTTATTGGTGATGGAATGAGTATGCCGCAGATTAACGCCGCTCAAATGTATTTGGGTAATATTGACGGTAACGGGACGCCAACCATAAAACCTCTAGATTTCACAAAATTTCCTGGAGTGGGCAGCGCAGATACATATGATGCTGAATCATTTATTCCCGATTCGGCTTCAACCGGAACCGCATTAGCATCAGGTTATAAGACCCTCGGTGGAATTATAAATATGGACCCATCAAAAAAGGTTAGCTATGAGCCTATATCTAAAAAAAAGAAGAAGGCGGGCTACAAAGTTGGAATAGTAACCTCTGTTACACTGGATCATGCAACTCCGGCGGTTTTCTATGCAAGTGAGCCTTCTAGAGGAAATTACTACAAAATTGCATCACAACTGGTGGCCAGCAACTTTGATTACTTCGGGGGAGGCTATTTCTTAGATCCTGATGGAAAAAAAGCTGGTGAAAAAAATCCAGTAAATATTCTTGAACAAGCCAGAAAGAATGGATATAAGGTAGTCACAACAAAATCAGATTTTCTGAAGCTTGACAAAAACGCAGGAAAGGTTATTGCTATAGATGAGGCAGCAGTTGAGAATTCTGAAGACAGTTATTCGATGCCCTATGAAATTGATCGTAAAGCAGATCAACTTAGTCTTGCAGATTATGTCCGCAAGGGTATAGAGGTCTTGGATAACCCTAATGGGTATTTAATGATGGTTGAAGGTGGTAAAATTGACTGGGCATGTCATGCTAACGATGCTGCAGCTGCTATTCATGATACTATAGCTTTAAACGATGCAGTTAAGGAAGCACTGAAGGTTTATGAGAAACATCCTGATGAGACGCTTATCGTTGTCACAGGAGACCATGAAACTGGTGGAATGAGTATAGGTTTTGCCGGTACTGAATACTCTACTTTCTTTGAAAAGCTTGAAAAACAGAAGAAATCCTATGTTGAGTTTGACAAAGTTATAGCAGAGTACAAGGAAAATACAAAACCGTCTGCTGCAAAATTAGAAGATATTCTACCTCAGATAAAAGAATCTTATGGGCTTATGGCACCCACAGATTCTGATGCAAAAAAGGCTCCGGAGTTAGTGCTGACAGATTTTGAAATGGTTAGATTAAGGGATGCTTTGAGAAAGTCAATGAATGCTTCAAAGGTTACCAATACCGAAACAGACTATCTGTTATATGGCTCATATGAACCTTTAACAGTGACATGTAATCATATACTGGATAACAAGGCGGGTATTAGTTTCTCAACTTATTCACATTCGGGATTGGCTGTACCGGTATATGCTATTGGTGTAGGTTACCAACTTTTCTATGGTGCTTATGATGATACTGATATAAATAAAAAATTAGCTTCAATAGTCAAGGTTAAGTAGAATAATTCATTCAGCATTAATATAAATTAATCCGCTGTGCAATACAGAAATGTATTGTACAGCGGCTAACTTTTATGCTCATATTAAAATAGGTCAAATAAAATTATAGATAAGAGGGAACTACCAATGGAAAAAAAGTTTCTAAACACTAACCGGATTACAGCTATGATAGTAATGATACTTATTATAATTCTTTGTTTTTTACCTACCGGATTTCAATCAACGGTATACAATAATAGTACCAGATCTGTTGTTGAAATCATTGAAACAGATAATTCTAATTTATATGATACAGGAATTATCAGACAGGGAGAACAGAAATGCAAGGTCAGGATACTTAATGGACATTTTAAAAACTCCACAGCTGAAGGAATAAATAATTTGGTTGGAAAACTTGAAATGGATAAAATATTCGTACCGGGAGATAAAGCACTTGCAGTTATTGATTTTGATGGAGAGGAGATCAAGTACATTACACTTATTGATCATTATCGTATAAATCTGGAACTAATTTTATTTATCAGTTTTATTATTCTTATAACTGTTTTTGCAGGATGGACTGGTGCGAAGGCAATTCTTTCTTTTGTTTTATCAATAGTTGTTATTTGGAAAGTACTTGTTCCAACACTCTTAAAAGGTTGGAATCCTATATGGGTATCATTAGTTGTTGTAGCTTTCCTAACAGTTTTCGTTATATTATTAGTGAGTGGTTATAACAAAATGTCTTTTGCAGCAATAGCAGGTTCCTTGTCAGGTACATTTTTAAGCTGTATTTTAGCCGTTTTGTTCGGTAAATTATTTAAAATACACGGAGCTATTATGGCGTTTTCTGAAAGTCTGCTTTATTCTGGTTATGGACACCTGAATTTAACACAGATATTTATTGCAGCAACTTTTATTGCATCTTCAGGTGCACTAATGGATGTAGCTGTAGATATAGCAGCCGCAGTATATGAGCTTGTAGATAATAATCCAGGTATGACTGCAAAAGCAGCAATCACCTCTGGCTTTAATATCGGGAAGGTGGTAATGGGAACAATGACTACCACATTACTTCTTGCATATTCGGGCGGATACATCGGATTATTAATGGTATTTATGGCCCAGGGGACACCAATAATCAACATATTGAACCTTAAGTATGTTTCAGCTGAAATCTTTCATACACTTGTAGGCTGCTTTGGTCTTGTGACGGTGGCACCGTTTACTGCTATAATCTCAGGTATGATATTTACAAAACGAAAAGCCGAAATAATAATTAAGGAAAAATAAACAAGGAGCTGTGGATTCAATCTGATAAATTGAAGCTTACACAACTCTTTGTTCGCCTTAAACTATATTTTCTTTCTTTTCAGTATGGAAATATTAAAGGAGTAAATTAAAACAGCCAGTGTAAGACATATTGCAATATGGTGTAAAGGATTAGGATTGAAGATGATTACATTGAAAAAGTCTACCAGTAATTTCCGTAACATTTTAATGGGAGTAAATACACTGATAATTGATGCTATGAAGAAATCTATAACCCAGCCCCACCAGAAAGTTTGTATTAAGGTTAAAGTATGAAGAGTAACAGCTAATAACAGATAAAAAGAGAATTGTCTTACAAGAGCCAGTAGTATTCCGTTATTGGTCCATCCGAAAATGTCAATTATATCCCATATTTCTGCCACCGAATTCATTGATTTATCGATAGTTTTATTAAGTACAAGTATGACTATTGAAAGTACTGCTGAGAGTATAATATAGTTAAAAATACACCCCCAGAAGAAATCAATTTTTCTACCGTTCAAATGCATTATTTTTTTAAAATTAACTGCTGGAATCAAAATTGCTGATAGTATAAGTATAAGCAGCAGATTGTTTTCTGCACTGGTAATACCTTCACCGGGCATATTAATCACATATCTGATTAAAACCTGAATATATGTACTTAACGCACCTATTAATGCTACTAAATAGCCTATCCATGTAGTTTTGGTAAAATTAATTCGTGTAATTGCACCAACACTTTTAATATTAGTTTTCATCCTCAATATCTCCTCCTCCAACGATATTTACAAAAAACTCCTGCAGACCAAGTGACTGAAGTTTTATATTCGAAGCAGGTGTTATTCTGTCTCCAAAAATATAGGCTGTAGTGTATCCGCCCAATGTTTTCTCATTTATAACATTGAGTCCTTTGACTGCTGTCTTAATTTCACTGGTTGGTCCTGTCAGAGAATATGCCTTTTCATCAAGGTCATTCATGTTTGAATGGAGAAGTATAGAGCCTTCTTCGATTATTATGATATCTTCGGCTACCCTTGATATCTCATCAATCAGATGAGTTGAAACAATAATAATTCTCGGATTATATTCAAAACTGTACTGAAGCATTTCATAGAAACGCTCGCGCATTATTGCATCAAACCCCAGTACCGGTTCATCAAGAATAACAACTCTTGCTCTGCTGGCAAGGCTCAGGAGAGTAGTAAACATGGTTTGCATACCAAAGGATAACTGCTTGTATTTCTTGTTTTTATCCAGCTTGAACTTTTTCATTAAATCCTTAGCGAAATCCATATCTAAGTCAGGATTGAGGCTGTGGGCAAGATTCAGCAGTTTTCCTATGGGCATGTTGAACTGAGAGGCTCTGCTTTCTATAAAGTTAACACTTTCCGGCATATCAAAGGTAGAAACTAATCTGTTACTAACAGTTACATAACCTTTTGTTGTATTTATATGACCTGCAATTAGTTTTAGAAAGGTTGTTTTACCAGCTCCATTTCTTCCCAGAAGGCAATAAATTTTATTTTCGTTCAGCTCAAGATTTATATTGTCAAGAGCGATAGTATTTCGATATTCCTTTGTTACATTAGAAAACTTAATCATCACAAATCTCCTTTATCATTTTAATAATGTCTTCTTTAGATATTCCAAGTTTTTTTGCATCGGAAAGCAATGATGTTAAGGACCGGGTATAAAACTCCTCTTTCCGCTTTTGAAGAATTTTGGCTTTTGCATCCTTGGTTACGCACATTCCAATACCTCTTTTCTTGTATAAAATACCTGCATCAGTTAAAAGGCTGATACTTTTAACAGCTGTGGTGGGATTAACATTCAGCAGCTTTGAAATTTGGGTTGTTGAAATAATTATGTCGTCTGCTTTGTAAACATCAGTAATAATATCATCCTCAATCATTTCCATTATCTGAACAAAAATCGGTTTTTCACTATTCAAATAAATTTCTCACCTCCGGGTTATTGGGTTAATGATTCAACTCATTAACCTAAATATAACATAGGAGTTTTTGTTTGTAAAGAAAAATTTGATAATTTTGGATTATATGTATTTATCTCATTAATTGTTAATTCAAAAATTTTATATTGACCAAGCAGATTAATCCAGATATAGTTAATTGTATGGATACATAAATAGGAATTAAGTATGTTTGGATGTCACATCTGAGGATGAAAAGGAAAACTTGATAAAATAATACCGGAGTAGGGTGATTTTATGAGGACAGGATTACAGGCATATGTTAGAGGAAGTGTGGAAGCTGTTGAATTTTATCAAAAGGCATTTGGTGCTACACTAGGATATAATGTACGGAATGAGGATGGTACATATATGCATGCAGAATTATACATGGATGGTGAACTTCTGATGGCGTTGAGTGAGTCGGGAAGCGAAATTGGTATTGAGAATGCAAAGAGATATTCTCCTACAGACTATCCCACTATGAATTTTTGTGTCCAATTTGAAACAGAAGAGGAAGTAAAAAAATCCTATGATGTTTTAATAGAAGACGCAAATATCTTACTCCCATTAGGCCCTTTACCATGGAGTTCTTGTTGTGCCAATGTTGTAGATAAATTCGGAATTTTTTGGTACATTTATGTCAAGAAAAAAAATTAGAAGAGGCAATATCAATTTAGCTGATAATCATATTAAAAGACTTAGTAAAAATATTTGTGTGGAGTGATATAAATGAGTTTAGAAAGAATAAGTGAAAAATATCGTGATAAAGTAAATAAGATATTAAAGGAGGAATGGAACAGCCCCCCTATAGTATCAAGGGGTAAAATTATTGATACAACTAATTTACCAGGATTTCTCTATATAGAAGATGAAGTAATTAAAGGAGTTATAACTTACAATATTGAAAATGATGAATGTGAAATTGTTACACTTAACAGCTTTGAAGAAAATAAGGGGATTGGTACAGCTTTAGTAAATGAAGTACTGAAGATAGCTAAAGAAGAAGGTTGTAAAAGACTGTGGCTGATAACAACAAATGATGATATAGATGCCATAAGGTTTTACCAGAAGAAGGGTTTTGACCTTAAAGCAGTACACAATAATGCTATAGAAATATCTCGTAAGTTAAAGCCGGGAATCCCGCTGATTGGCATGTACAATATCCCTATAAAGCATGAGTTGGAGTTTGAAATAATATTAAATTAAAAATTAACAGAACGCAGTGAAAATTAGTATAATTGGAATTGATAAGAACAAAAAGACATACCCATAGAAATTCAATAAACTTTTAGAATTATTTTGAAACCAAGCCGGGAACTTTATATGATTATTCCAAAGAATTAAAGTTCCCGGCTTGGTAATTACGGCAGGGGTATAAGTATTCCTGTAAAGCGGAACACCTTCTTCCAAAATATTAAAATAGGGTATTGGGGTTACATTATCTTGTAACGTTATTCAACCACTTTTTGCTCTTGTATCGGTATATACATAAGGGTATTTTTATTATTTCATCACTCATCAGAATAATATAAACTACAGGTACACTCCATTTAAATATGAATGCGGCCAAAGCACCTATGAATATGGAACCGCCCCACATGGTTCCCACGTCAAGGAACAGACCGAATCTGGTATCTCCTCCTGCACGGAAAACCCCCACAACTAAAGTAGTATTCAAAGCCTGAGCTACTACAAAATATGACATTACAAACATCATTATTGAAAGGTAGCCTTTAGTAACAGCTGTAAGATTCAACACCGACATTGTAACAGGCCTTGCTATAAGTATTACAATGCCACCACCAATTCCGGCAAGAATACTCAGTTTGATAAATCGTTTTGAGTAATCCTTGGCAGCTTCCAGATTATTTTCCCCAATGGCTTTTCCAACAATGATAGCTGTTGCATTTGCGAGGCCAAAGGCTATAACTGTAGCCAGCTGTCTCGCTATCTGAGCCACTGAATTAGCAGATACAACCGACTTTCCAAGGTGGCCTATAACAATTGCGTTAGTTGCTACTCCGGCTCCCCACATAAGTTCATTTATGGTTACCGGAATTGAGTATCTTAAAAAGTCCATAAACAATAACTTATCTCTGACAAAAAGGCTGGAAATTTTAAAGTTCAAAACATCGTTAAATTTACGTGCATATATTATTACGCAAATAAGCTCAATTCCTCTTGAAGCTAACGTTGCAATAGCAGCTCCCTGTATTCCCATCTTTGGCATGCCAAACAAACCGAAAATAAGAACTGCAGCTATAATTACATTTGAGATTAGTGATATAAGGTAGACAACTGTTGATACCACTACTCTTTCGACACTTCTCATAATATTCAGATAAATCATTGTAATGGCCATAAATATATATGACAGGGCAATAATTCTCAGGAATTTTACTCCTTCAATTATTACATCCTCTTCGTTAGTAAACACGGTCATTACCTGACGAGGGAATAAGAGCACCACCGTAGTGAAAAAAACAGAGATAATGAGTGAGAATCTCATACAGATTCCCATTATTTTAATTATACTTTCCTTATCGCCTTTTCCCCAGTATTGGGCTGTCAGAACAGCAGCTCCGGATGTAAGCCCGAAGAAAATAAGCACCATGATAAACTGTACCTGACCAGCAAGTGAAGCAGCCGACAAAACAGCTTCACTTATTCTCCCCAGCATTAATACATCTATGGAGGATACTCCCACATTTATAAGATTTTGAATGGCCATTGGTATAACCAGAGAGAAGGCCATTTTATAGAAGTCTTTACTGGTGCTTGTCTTATTTGAAATATTATTTTTTTCTTTAGTAGTCTTTGTAAGCTTCATAATATGATCACCGTATTTAAAATTATTTCAAGTATACCATAGTGCAAAAATTGAATACAGACAGATTTTTGTAGTTCTTAGCTTTTTTAGGAGATAGACAGGGGTTTTTTTTATAAGTTTTGACTGTTCTTTTTTGATTATGTAATCTGTTATATGTTATACTGGGTTTTCAACAGTTTACTGAGAAATAAAAAAAATGCATGGTAACAACTGGAATACCATATTATGATATGGTAGTATATAAATACAGGGATATTCAAAATATTACCAAAAGGAGATGAAGGTATGTCACTCATGAATAAAACCGGTCTTTATATTCATGTTCCTTTTTGCAGTTCAAAATGTAATTATTGTGATTTTAACTCCTATGTTGGAAAATTGGATTTGGCAGAAGAGTACTTTGACTGCATGAAGAAGGAGATTGATTTGTACCGGGATGAAATGGTTTTCAACCAAATAGGTACTATTTTTATCGGAGGTGGAACTCCCTCCTGTGTTGAACACAGATTCATTGGCGAGATTTTGAATTATGCAAGGGAGAGGTATGTTGTTTCGGAGCCGTGCGAAATAACTATCGAGAGCAATCCCGGTACACTTACAGAAGAAAAGCTGAAGGCATACAGACAATACGGAATTAACAGGATAAGCATAGGCCTTCAGGCTTGTCAGGAAAAACTTTTAAAGTATCTTGGCAGACAGCATAACAAAAACGATTTTATAACCAGCGTTAAAATGGCTAAAGAAGCTGGATTTGATAATATAAATGTTGATGTAATATTTGGCATACCTGGTCAGACTTTAGAGGAATGGAAAGAGACCCTGGAGCTGTTAACAGAGCTTGATTTAACACATATTTCAGCTTATGATTTAAAAATTGAGGAAGGCACTAAATTCGCTGAAATGCTGGAAATGGGCAAGCTCATAGAGATGGACGATGAACTGGACAGAGAAATGTACCATTACGCCATTGATTTTCTTAAGAAAAATGGTTTTATCCACTACGAACTATCCAATTTTGCAAAAAAGGGTTATGAATGCAAACATAACCTTATTTACTGGAATTGTATTGAATACCTTGGTTTGGGAGCCGGAGCCCATTCATTCCTTCAGGATATCAGGTTTGAAAATCAAGCTTCTATTGAAGGATATATAGATTATTTATCAAAAGGTCAAAAACCGGTTGAAGAAAGATATGTAAGAGATTTTTGCGAAAAGATGTCAGAGTATATGTTTTTGGGACTCAGGCTTATAGATGGAGTAAGTAAAGAAAAATTTGAAGACAGGTTTAATCAGGATATATTTGTTACATATGCTGACAAAATTGATAAATTAAAAAAGAAACAGCTTATAGAAACAGACAGTGAAAAAATCAGGCTGACAGAGCTTGGACTGGATCTAGCAAATCAGGTTTTTGTTGAGTTTGTATAAAAGGTAACGTAATTAAAGGGTAGAAGGAAAAGAAATTGTAAATCGCATATTGGTTGAAATAGTAAAAAAACTCAGGTTATTAGCCTGAGTTTTCACTTTTATCACAAATTATTTAGCTGCTGCATTCATAGCTTTTGCTAATCTAGACTTTCTTCTCGCAGCGGTGTTTTTATGAAGTAACTTTTTAGCTGCAGCTTTATCTAGAGCTTTGGTAGTAGCTTTGTATGCTTCAGCAGCACCTTCACCTTTGGCAATAGCCTCTTTACATTTCTTTATAGAAGTCTTTAAAGCTGACTTTCTCATAGTATTCTTTAAAGTTTTAGTCTCAGTAACCTTAACTCTCTTTATTGCTGATTTTATATTTGGCAAAATATTCACCTCCTGCGAGCCCAAATTACATAATACGTGAGCAAAAATCAAATAATATTTAATCGGTTAATAACCGCTTCTTGCCCATAACAGATGATATTTTATCACGAACTTTTTTAAATTGCAAGTATTAACCCTTATTTTTCTATTTATAAATATTACTTAAAAGACAATTTAATATACATTTTTATCCTGTATATTATTTTAAATATAATTGTCATAAAAAATCAATACTAAAAACTGAGTATATTAGAAATAATACAAGGTATACAATAATTTGATATTATTTTGAAAGGATAGATTACATGGTGAATTTATCAAACAGATACACAGATCTTGTTATTGAAGCTCATGAAATATTTATCAACAGCAGTCAGGCAAAAGAGCAGGCGGCTGAAAACAAGACACCACCAGGCGTTGAGATTGAAAATGCCGGAGATGATGATGTTAAGGTTACAAGAGTAAGGATTACTTCTCCCACTGGAGAACGGGCCATAGGAAAACCAATGGGAAACTACATTACTCTTGAGGTTCCCAACCTTAAAGATAATTATGATGATGTCAATCAAAAAACAATCAACACCATGGCTAAGGAGTTAAAAGACCTCCTTAACCTGAAACCAGATTCCACTACGCTGGTGGTTGGTCTTGGAAACTGGAACGTAACTCCTGATGCCATCGGTCCCAAAGTAGTATCAAACTTAATGGTTACCAGACATCTTCTGGAATATGTCCCCGAACATGTGGATGAAGGTGTCAGACCCGTTTGTGCCATTTCTCCGGGTGTCATGGGCATCACTGGTATTGAAACCGGTGAAATAGTAAGGGGTGTGGTTGACAGAATAAAACCGGATGCTATAATTGCGATTGATGCTCTTGCTGCAAGAAGTATGGAAAGAGTAAGTACCACCATTCAGATAGCCGATACTGGAATAGCCCCTGGCGGAGGAGTTGGCAACAAAAGAATGGAACTTAGCAAGGCTACTCTTGGCATGCCTGTGGTGGCCATTGGTGTCCCCACTGTAGTTGACGCCGCAACCTTGACCAATGACGCTATGGATCTGATAATTGACAGCCTGATTAAAGAAACACCGTCTGATTCCAGCTTTTATAATACGCTGAAGAATATTGACAGGGAGGAAAAGTATGAGCTGATAAAGCAGGCCCTCAATCCCTTTGTGGGACAACTTATTGTAACTCCGAAAGAAATAGATGATATTATAAACAGAGTATCCAAAGTTGTTGCAAATGGGTTAAATATGGCTTTACATGAAGGTATCGGCATGGAGGATATGGGGAAATATATCATGCAGTGAACAGTATAGAGGGATATGTCAGGTAGGCTTGCTTTGTAAGCCGGGTATATAATAATTTTGAAGGAAAGATTATTTAAATGTCATTTAATTATTAATGTAGGCTTGCTGGTTGCAAGCCTGTATTAATTTATTCTGTATTAATTTTATAAAATGAGAAGGAGGAAATAATAATAGCTAAGGAGCCAAATAACCATAACTATTCGTTTATCTGATAATCTTTTATCACTATATTTACTCTTCACTATTCATTTTTATCAAGGTATAATTTTAATACAGATATTGAGCCTGGATGGAGAGTTATCATGAAACAAACCTGGAGAGTACTTATTATACTTGTAGTTCTTTTAGCTTTATGGAATACTGTTATCATCAAACCCATAAAGCTGTTCACTGTATTTTTACATGAACTTGGGCATGCTTTTATGGCTGCAGCTACAGGAAGCAATATAACGGAATTAAGAATATATTTCAATGAGAGCGGTCATGTAATTTCACTGCCTAAGGATTGGCTGTCCTCCTTCCTGATAGCAAATGGAGGTTATCTTGGAAGTGTACTCTTTGCCATTGGAATATTATTATTGAAAAACACCAGATTTAAGAAATACATAATTGGACTGATAGCTTTAATATTTCTTGGAGTTACCTTTAAATATTCCGGCATACTATCTTTTACAATGCTATACTCAGTAATATTTGCAGCTGCAGCTATCGTTATTTACATGGTTCAGAATGAAAAATTATATGACTGGGTTATTGAAATATTAGGTATTGGAAGTGTTACATATGCAATTTATGATACCTTCGTTGATACTGTTTTACTACAGCTGAATAACCTATTCGGATTTTTCAGTCTGGGAGAAATGCCTGTTACCGATGCGGTACTGTTATCCCGGCTCACACATATACCTGCTGTAGTTTGGGGCATATTATGGCTGGCAGTGTCCTTGTTTGCTGTTTATAGAGTTTTGATAAAGAGAGACAGGAGAATGGGCAGGTCAGTTAGGTATTAATATTTATTTAACTGTTTTACTGTACAGCTGAATATATGAACTGAAGAATGTAATTATAACATAATTATAGACTTAAAGGAGAACAGAAATGATTGATAAACTTCAGATAATGAAGGAAAAAATTGAAATATTAAATCAGGCTGCAAAGGCATATTATCAGGAAGATAGGGAGATTATGCCCAATATTGAATATGACCGACTGTATGATGAACTTGTGGAATTGGAAAAGGAAACAGGTATTGTTTTGTCTAACAGTCCCACTATTCATGTGGGATACGAAGTTTTATCAAACCTTCCCAAGGAACGTCATGAAAAAACCATGCTGTCACTTGATAAAACCAAAGATATATCAGTACTTAAAGACTGGCTTGGAAATCAGACAGGTGTTCTGTCATGGAAATTGGATGGCCTTACTATTGTTTTGACCTACGAAGGAGGAAATCTTGTAAAAGCTGTAACCAGAGGGAATGGGGAGATTGGTGAAGTTGTTACCAATAATGCAAGGGTATTTAAAAATCTTCCGGTTAATATTGCTTACAAGGATACTCTTGTTTTAAGGGGAGAGGCAATTATTCGCTATTCAGACTTCATTAAAATCAATACTGAAATAGAGGATGTGGAAGCAAAATATAAAAATCCCCGTAACCTTTGCAGCGGCTCAGTACGACAGCTAAACAACAGGATAACAGCTGAAAGAAATGTACATTTCTTCGCGTTTTCTCTGGTCAAAGCCGATTATGCCAATTACAACAATTCCAGAATTGCTCAGATGAAGTGGCTTAGGGAGCAGGGATTTGACACTGTGGAGTTTAAAGAAGTAAATTCGGAAAATCTGGAAGAAACAGTGAAATGGTTTTCGGACCGGGTTGAGGGTAATGATTTCCCATCAGATGGACTGGTATTGACTTTTGATAACATTGCTTATGGGGAGTCCCTTGGCTCTACCTCTAAATTTCCCCGTGATTCAATTGCTTTCAAATGGAGGGACGAAATTAAGGAAACAAAGCTTGTTGATATTGAATGGAGTGCATCCAGAACAGGATTAATAAACCCAATAGCAATCTTCGAACCTGTAGAGTTAGAGGGCACTACAGTAAGCAGGGCCAGCATCCACAATATTAGTATTATGGAAGGTCTTCAACTGGGTATAGGTGATACAATTGGGGTATATAAGGCAAATATGATAATTCCACAGATTTCCGAAAACTTCACCAGAAGTGGTATGGCTGAAATTCCAAAGCACTGTCCGGTCTGCCATGGAGAAACTGAAGTGCGTCAGGAGAACGGCGTTAAGTTTCTCTATTGTAAAAACGATGATTGTTTAGCTAAACAAATCAAGTCCTTTACCCATTTTGTAAGCAGGGATGCTATGAATATCGAGGGACTTTCCGAAGCAACAATTGAGAAACTTATTGCAAAAGGTCTTATTAAGGAATTAGCCGATATTTTCCATATTGATAAATATAAGCAGGAAATAATTGAGATGGAGGGCTTCGGTGAGAAATCCTTCAATAATCTTGTGGCATCTGTGAACAAAGCAAGAAATACCAGTGTTGTAAGGCTGCTTTACAGTCTTGGTATACCTGGAATAGGTTTATCAAATGCAAAACTTATATGCAGATATTTTAAGTATGACTGGAATACAATTCAGAATGCAAAATTCTCTGATTTGATTGAAATCGGGGGTATAGGCGATGTTATGGCTGAGGCTTATGTCAAGTTTTTTGCTGACAGAAAAAAGCAGGTTATAGTTGAGGATTTGCTGAAGGAGCTCAAATTTGAAGAATTCAAAGCCACAGAAACGGAACAGATATTTGAAAACATTGTTTTTGTTATAACAGGTTCAGTGGAGCAATTTAAAAACCGGGATGAATTAAAAGAGGTAATTGAAGCAAGAGGTGGAAAAGTGACTGGTTCTGTGACCTCAAAGACCAATTACCTGATTAATAACGATAATTTATCAAATTCAACCAAAAATAAAAAAGCTAAAGAACTGGGAATTAAAATAATTACCGAAAATCAGTTTGTCGACTGGTTGAATAACGGTATAAGGCCTGATTAAGAAAGCAGAGGCTGTGAAGCTGGAAAAATGGAGCTTCACCGATGATCAGTGTTTTATATAAGAAAATTAAAATTTGTTGCTGCGGCTGCCGCAAAACTTACTTATTCAGTAAGCTTTGCAGCAGCCTCATTTACAAATATGCATATGGATTATATTGTATATTAAAAGCAGGTCTTTAATCTTCCAAGTCTATAACACTGACAGGACAGCCATCTCTGGCATCTTCAGCATCCTGCAGAAATTCATCGGGAATATCTTCGTCTATAGCCTGAGCTTTATCATCTTCATTCATACTGAATACCGACGGACAAATTGATACACACAATCCACAGCTTATACAGCCATCCTGATTTACCGATGCTCTCATTGTATACCTCCTGAATATATTATTTTAAAGATATTATTAGATATTAAACATAATAATATCCATAAAATTGTTGGATAAACAATGTATACAATATACTTACTAAATATTGCTTTTATGCCAATATTGCGCTATATTAAAAATTGGAATTAAAAAAGCATGAATAAAATAGTTATTTGCAGTTATTAATACGGCTGCTTGTAGAGGGCGATATGGTAAATAATATTGAAATAATTGATAGTCATGTTCACACTTTTGCTGATGATGCTATAGCTGATAAAATAATATCCTCCTTCAACAGGATATATGATATAGAATTTAAAAATCCCGGTAATGGTACCATTGCAAATGTTTTAAAAAATATGGAAGCGGGTGGGATCGACCGGACTGTTATGGTTAATTTTGCTCCTCCAAAAATAATTCATCAGAACAATATCTGGACTCTGGAATCAGCAAAAAAATCTGAAGGAAAGCTAATACCTTTTGTTAGCTTTCATCCAGAAATGGATGGCGTTTTGACTGAACATCTGGAATATTATATTGAACAGGGAGCAAAGGGAATAAAATTACATCCAATGGCTCAGGGCTTTGATGTAAGGGATGAAAGACTTGATGACTTGTTTAGAATCTGCAATGATAAGAGTTTTCCAATATTAATCCACTGCGGACGAGTATCAAATGCCAGATTAAACCAATATTCGGATTATGAATGTATACTGCCCATAATTCAGAAATACCATGAACTTCCTGTTATTCTTGCGCATATGGCAGACGGTAATGCAGAGCGCTGCCTGGAGGTGTCTAAAAAGTATAATAGTGTTTACTTTGATACTTCCATAGTAATAACAGGTTATCCCGAAATCCTGAATGTTAATGAACCAAGCTGGCCTGATGATATGGAAGTTGTGTCTATAATAAATGAGATTGGTGCCGAAAAAGTTGTATTCGGCTCAGACTTCCCGTGGGGTAGCCCAATACATGATTTAAAAAGAATAATGAATTTAAAACTGGATTACAGTCAAAAAGAACTGATTTTCAGTGGTAATGCCAAAAGGCTGTTTAATTTGTGACATGAGGAGGTCGCTGCTGGTTTTATAGAAGAACTATAAATGCAGAACTATTTTCAGAATGCCTGATTTTCACAAAAATATTTTATTGTAAATACATTTATCATTTTTGTATAAAATACAATGTAGATATTTTTGGGATGGAGGCATTTATGAAAAAACTCTATTTATCTATTATTTATGTTTTTATGCTATCGCTTCTAATCAGTGGAACTATTTTACTCAGTAAGCCTCAAGCCAAACATGTCAATACCAGGGCAGCTTATCCGCCGGAAGCAGAGGTTAACAAAACTAAATCATACAATAAACCCGGCAATGGACTTAATTCAGTTAAAGTTCAAGATAATATCAATTACAGGAAGATAGAGAACTTAAAAATATTAAACAATAATCAGGAGATAAATATCCAGGCTAATCTGGTTGAAGATAAATATGGGCTGACAGCTCTTAAACTGACCTATAGAATTGATGGCAGGAATGTATCCCAATGGATCGATTCCACAAAGTTCAAGGAATTAAGATATTTATATGCTTTAAGAGAAAAACAACCCAACAGCTATAGAATAAAAGATATGGTGCTAAATGAAAAGCTCAGGAAACTGTACTTTTTGTTCGAAGGAAAAGCAGACAGCAACTACCCTCGTACATCAATGTTTTCATATGATCTTAATAGCTCCCGGCTGAAGAAGCTTTATTATGTTGAAGGCAGTTTCGATAAATTTGCCTTAACATCGGATGGAAAATATAATGCCTGCTCATATACATCACAGCCTCAAAATATTATAAATAATGAATTAAAAACAGTAGTTGTTTTCAGATGCAAAGATGACTTTCAGGTTTTTAACAGCAGTAAAGACATTAAACCTGAGAAAACCGTTATGACAAGTGAAATGTATGTTTACAGCTATGACTTTTTAAAATGGAAGGATAATGATACCCTTGAACTCAGGCAGGAAATCAGGGCCAAGGATAAAAGGGAAAAAGTAAAGGAAAATATATTATCATATAATTTGAGAACAAAGACTTTTAGTAAGTAAAGGGACTGAATTTCCAGTCCCTTGTTTTAATTTTTTAATTAGTGTATTCTTATAAGAGTACTCATATATTTCATAATGGAGTTGATGGTCATGTATATTGTCGGTCTTAATGGAAGTCCTAACAAACATGGAAATACGAGCTTTCTGGTTGAAAAGGTGCTGGAGGAATGTTCAAAGCATGGAGCCCAAACCACTCTGCTTCATATAGGAGAGATAATGAATGATCAAAAAATCAGCTATTGTACAGCATGTTCAAACCCATGTTCCGGAGCCTGCTATAAAGGCACAAGACTTGAAGAGACCTTTGAGACTTTAAAAAAGGCTGATGGAATAGTAGTAGGGAGTCCGGTGTACTTTGGAAGTGTTTCTGCACAGTTGAAGGCTATGTTCGATAAGACAAGGCGGATACGAGTAAATAAGTGGTTATATAATAAAGTGGGGCTTGGGGTTAGTGTAGGTGCTTCAAAGTTTGGAGGACAGGAAACCACACTTAAAGCAATGCATGATATGATGCTCGTTAACGGAATGATTATTGTAGGAGATGGCTTTATTGATGATGACTGCGGACACCATGGTGTGTGTGCCGTGAGACCTGCTACGGAAGATGAAAATGCAATAAAAAGGGCTGTCATATCAGCTAAAAGGCTGGTTGAAGTTTGCAGAGCAACCCAGAGTATAAGGTAATTATAATAATCAATATAAGAAATGCAGCAGAAGCAGATCTAATATATTAATTTTACAAATTGAACTATCAAATAATTTATAATAAATATAAATTAAGAATTAAAATTAACTATTATTTTAATTCAAAATATACATACACTTTATCTAAAATATAAAATTAAATATAAATTAAATTATAAAATTAACGGAGTAGATATATGCTTAATGAATTTTCAAGAAATGAATTAATAATTGGAAAAGAAGGTCTGGAAAAACTTCAGAACAGTAAGGTTGCAGTATTCGGAGTTGGAGGGGTAGGATCTTATACAGTTGAAGCTCTGGTGAGATGCGGACTTGGTAAAATTGTACTTATTGATGATGATTGTGTGTGCCTGACAAACCTTAACAGACAGCTTCATGCCACTCGAAAAACTGTAGGTAAACCAAAGGTTGAAGCAATGAGGGACAGGGTTTTGGATATAAACCCCAAATGTGAGGTTACCATAATACAAAAATTTTATATGCCGGATGTAGCGGAAGAAATACTGGACAGAACCTGTGATTACATTGTTGATGCCATAGATACTGTTACAGCAAAAATTGACCTGGTTGTAAGGGCAAATGAGATGGGTATTCCCATTATCAGTGCAATGGGAGCCGGAAATAAGCTTGATCCCACCAGGTTTGAGGTATCAGATATTTATAAAACTTCTGTTGATCCCATTGCAAAGGTGCTCAGAAAAGAGCTGAGGCTCAGAGGCATAAAAAAGCTTAAAGTAGTATATTCAAAGGAAGAGCCGCGAAAGCCCGTTGAAACTGAGAGTTCCAGCTGCAGTGCAGGTTGCATATGTCCAAAAGGTTCAACAAGAAAGTGTACTGTCAAACATCAGATTCCTGGAAGCCTGCCCTTTGTGCCATCAGTTATGGGGTTAATCATAGCAGGTGAAGTAATTAAAGACCTTATCGGATGGAATAGTAAGGGTTAAGCCAAAAGAAGTTTTTAGAATGAATAGCGTGATAATATTTTTAATATGTAATGGTACATTTCACGCTGTAAAAACCGCTAAGCGGTTTTTATTAATTTTAATACGTGCTTTGCGCATTGATCAGACTTAGACGATTTAAGTTAATTTGCTCAAAAAGTGGAGCAGGCAACTTTTTTAATAGTTTAAAACAGAAATGGAGAATAAGCAATGTTTGAAAAAAGAATAAATATTTTTACAGGGCATTTCGGCAGTGGAAAAACTGAAGTTGCTGTAAATTATGCATTAAAACTTGCTGAGTTAAATTATAAGACATCTATTGTGGACTTTGATATAGTAAATCCATATTTCAGGACAGCCGATGCAAAGGAGGAGCTGGAAAGGAATAATATCTGGGTTATTCTTCCCATGTATGCCAATACAAATGTAGATGTTCCGGCCATTCCTCCTGAAATATATTCACTTTTTGAAAAAAAGGAATATAAGGCTGTACTTGACGTTGGAGGCGATGACCTTGGAGCCAGAGCTGTTGCCAGATTTAGAGAAGAAATAATCAGTGATGATTATGAAATGTTCTTTGTTGTAAATACCAAAAGAGGTATGACAGATACTCCTGATAAGATTCTTGAAATGATAGCTTTAATAGAGGACAGTGCCGGAATAAAGATTACAAAGCTCATTAATAACAGTAATCTTCTTGAGGAAACAACTCCCGAAATAATATTGGAAGGTCATAGGATTATATCTCAGGTTTCTGATAAACTGGGTATTCCTATAGGAATAACAGCTGGATTGGAGTCTGTTGTCAATTTGTTGGACCGCTCCCAATTAGACGGGTCAGACTTGCTGCCTCTCAGGAAACAGATTCATCTGCCCTGGAACAGGGGATAACGCTGCCGATTTTCTTACTGATGGTATTTGACTTGCAATTACCATTAAAGAGTTTTATAATTAACAATAGTTTAGTTCGCTAAATTACTAAAAATCATTAGTCAATTATATATTTCCGGATTTTTCAACTATTGTCCGACACTATTGCAGGTCTGGATTCTAAACTACAACCAGAAGTAATTGGCTCAGATAATAAAATATAAGTGAGGTTTAAAAATGGCAAAAGTAATATTTCATGAGGAAAGATGCAAAGGCTGTAAGCTTTGTGTAACAGTATGTCCCAAGAAAATTGTCATAATGAAATCTGACAAATTAAATCAGAAAGGTTTTCATCCTGCAGGTGTAGATGAAATGGATAAATGTATCGGATGTGCTTTCTGTGCAACTATATGTCCTGATTGTGTTATTGAGGTCGAGAAGTAATTACTTTGGCTTTACAAGTAGTTTGGGTTTTGGATAGAGCACCAGATGGTAACTGATTAACTCAAACTGTTTATAGCAGGCTAAATGTATGATTTGCCTTAATGACTTTAACGTAATTGACTTCATAAGGCGCCAGTCGTACACAATATATACCAACATCAGGTTCACCTGAGTAATAAAAGCATTAACATGCATTGGAAAGGGTGGCCATTTTATGTGTCTGAATGTTGATGGCATTGATGCTTGGTGTATGGTATAGGACGCAAATAGAATTAAGTGTTGAGATTTTATTTGGGAGGATAAAAAAATGTCTGAAAAACTATTAATGAAAGGAAATGAGGTAATTGCGGAAGCTGCCTTGAGAGCAGGCTGCAGGCACTACTTCGGATATCCTATTACGCCACAAACAGAGATTGCCCATTATATGGCAAAGAAAATGCCTGAAGTAAATGGTACATTTGTTCAGGCTGAAAGTGAAGTTGCTGCTATAAATATGGTATACGGCGCCGCAGCGGCAGGCGCACGGGTACTGACATCTTCATCAAGCCCGGGAATCAGCCTTAAACAGGAAGGTATCTCATACATAGCAGGTGCGGAACTACCTGCAGTTATTGTAAATATTGTGCGCTGCGGACCTGGTCTGGGCGGTATACTGCCTGCACAGTGCGACTATTTCCAGGCTGTAAAGGGCGGAGGTCATGGTGACTACAAAATGGTGGTACTGGCGCCCTCAAGTGTTCAGGAGCTGTACGAATTGACAGTTGAAGCTTTTAACATTTCTGATAAGTACAGAATCCTCACCATGATAATGGGTGACGGGATGCTGGGACAGATGATGGAAGCAGTGGAGTTTAAGGATAAGGAAGACATATACCAGGCAAATAAGAGCTGGGCTGTCACCGGAACCAAAATGCAGAGAGAAAGTAACGACATAACATCTATATATATAAATCCAGAAGTTCTTGAGAAACACAATCTTAAACTACAGGCAAAGTACAGAGAAATAGAGCAGAATGAGGTTCGCGTGGAAACCTACAACTGTGAAAATGCAGATATAATAGTAACAGCATATGGTACTATTGCACGTATCATAAAAAATGTAATCAAGTCGGCAGAAAAAGAGGGTATTAAGGTTGGACTGATCCGTCCTATCACACTTTGGCCTTTCCCTACAGCTGAATTTGAAAAATATGCAGAGACACCAAAGGCTTTCCTAAGTGTTGAGTTAAGTGCCGGCCAAATGGTGGAGGATGTGCGTCTTGCAGTAAATGGAAAGCGTCCCGTACACTTTTACGGTCGTATGGGTGGTATGGTTCCAAGCCAGAAAGAGATCTTAAATAAAATAAAAGAAATATTAAAATAAAAACCCATCGGTTTTAATTAATAAATACATCGCTGCAAAGCAGCGGAAGGTTGGCTTAAAAGACCTTGCTGATACTGGTCTTATAATGTAACCTGTGAAATAATGGCCGCGTCACTAATTCAAAGTATGATAAAAGTATAATATATCCATTGTGAATATCAAAAGATGATTAAATGCTTTGAAAATGTGCATGGCAAATTAACCTCCTATTTCGCCTTATAGCGTATATAGGAGTGATCAAATTAAAAAATATTTTGGCCGCTAAACGGCTCAAGGAGGTTAATATGGCAACGGTGTTTAAAAAACCACATGCTTTAAAAGATTTGTCACTTCACTATTGTCCAGGTTGTACTCATGGGATTATTCATAGAATAATAGCTGAAGTTATAGACGAGCTTGATATAGAAGGTACTACAATAGGTGTATCACCTGTAGGATGCGCATATAACAATTATGAGTACTTTAATTGTGATTTCGTGCAAGCAGCTCATGGAAGAGCTCCTGCAGTTGCAACAGGTATAAAGAGAGTTCATCCCGATAATTTTGTATTTACATATCAGGGTGATGGAGACCTTGCTGCTATAGGTACTGCAGAAATAGTTCATGCTGCCACAAGAGGAGAAAATATTACAACTATTTTTGTAAACAATGCTATATATGGTATGACTTCCGGACAGATGGCACCAACTACGCTTATAAATCAGGTTACTACTACATCTCCATATGGTAGAAAGCCTGAAATACATGGTTTCCCTGTAAAGGTTTGTGAATTGCTTTCTTCTCTTGAGGGTGCGGTTTACATTGAAAGAACAGCGGTAAATGACGTAAAAAATATAAACAAGACTAAAGCTGCCATAAAGAAAGCCTTTCAGGTTCAAAAGGCCAGGAAAGGTTTCTCAATAGTAGAAGTTTTATCTACCTGCCCAACCAACTGGGGTATGAATCCTGTTGATGCACTTAAGTGGCTTGAGCAAAACATGATGACCTTCTATCCTTTAGGTAATTTTAAAGGAAAGGATTTGGAGGTGTAAAGTATGAATAAAATGGAACATTTAGAATTAATTATTGCTGGTTTTGGGGGACAAGGCATACTCTCAGCCGGAAGACTGCTGGCTTATGCAGGGATGCTGGAAGGTAAAAATGTTTCATGGCTTCCGTCCTATGGTCCTGAAATGAGAGGCGGAACTGCAAATTGTAGTGTCGTAATATCTGAGGAGCCTGTTGGTTCACCCATACTTGATACAGCTAATGTTTTGATAGTTATGAATGGTCCTTCCCTTGATAAGTTTGAAAAAGTGGTTGAACCGAATGGTATAATTATTTCTGACAGCTCGTTGGTGGAAGCAAAGCCAAAGAGAACAGACATTGATTTCACAGGTGTTCCTGCTTCACAGCTTGCATCAGATATGGGCAACCAGACATATGCAAACATTATTATATTGGGAAAATTACTTGCTAAAACAGGCATAGTTTCAAAGGAAAGCTTTGAAGCAGCTCTGAAAAAAGTGCTGCCACCAAAGAAACACCATATGATTCCTGATGAAATGAAGGCTTTGGACTTAGGTTATAATTATTAATAATTTAATTTTAGGTTACAACTAATTCACATATTATGTCACAAGTTTGTAAGAACTTTAAAATATAATTCAGACTATAAACTTAGTAGTTTATGGTCTGTTTTTTTTATTTTGATACTGGGGTGAGAGATTTTATGAGTATTTTAAAAACCATTGAATTGAAGAAATATTATGGTGAAAACGAAAACCTTGTTAAAGCTCTTGATGGAGTAAGTATAGAAATAGATGAAGGGGAGTTTGTTGCTGTTGTTGGTTCCTCTGGAAGCGGTAAATCTACATTACTGCATATGCTTGGAGGACTGGACAATGCCACTTCGGGAGTCGTTTGGGTAGCAGGTAAGGAAATCTTTAAAATGACCGATGAACAAAAGACAATTTTCCGTAGAAGAAATATAGGTTTTGTTTTTCAGAACTATAATTTGGTACCAGTACTTAATGTCTACGAGAATATTACACTCCCGGTTGAGCTTGACGGTGGAATTATTGATAAAGTATATCTTGAAAATATAATAGAGACTTTGGGGCTGTCCAGTAAACTAAACAACCTCCCTAATAATCTTTCAGGTGGTCAGCAACAGAGAGTTGCCATAGCCAGAGCTTTAGCCACCAAACCGGCAATAATTCTTGCAGATGAACCTACTGGAAACCTTGACAGCAAAACAGGGCTTGAAGTGGTTGGGCTGCTGAAAATGACCAGCAACTTATTTAACCAGACCATTGTTATGATAACCCATAACGAGGAACTTGCACAGCTGGCTGACAGGATAATACGTATAGAAGATGGAAAGATAGTTGGGGGTGAAAGAAATGAAATTCCCCATCAATAACAAATTTATAGTTAGAAAGTTGACAAAACGTACAATGCAGGCTAACAAAATTCGAAACACTTTTGTAATACTTGCTATAGCTTTAACTGCATACTTGCTTACAACTATTTTCAGTATTGGAATAAGTGCTGTTGAATCCATAAAGCTTTATCAATTAAGAGTTATGGGTACCACGGCTCATGTGGCTATGACCTATCCTACAGATCAGCAAATACAAAAAATGAGAACTTTAGACTATATTGAAGCAGTTGGTTTACAGGCAAATGTGGCAGATATATTGGAAACTCCAGAAATGGGGAATATGTCGCTTTCACTTCACTGGTTTGACAAAACTGAGTGGGAGATTTTTCATAAACCTACAATTAGCAATTTTGTAGGTTCCTACCCTGAAAAATCAAATGAAATAATGATTGCCCAGTGGATTCTTAAGCGAATGGGAATAAATTCACCCGAAATTGGAATGGAAATAGATTTAAAATACAGAGTTTTTTTGAATAACACAACATCGGAAGTAAAGAGTCAGAAATTTATTTTATCCGGTTATTATACCGAGTATATAAATTTGCGGACAAACAATGTTGGAGTACTTCTTGTTTCAGAAGAATTCATGAAAGCAGAGGGAAGGTCGCCTCTAGTATCGGGTGCTGCTTCTATTATGTTTACGTCGGATAATGATATAAATTCAAAATTGGATAAGCTTGCTACCGATACCATGATTTACAGTAATCAAATGCTAAAAGTTGTACCCTTATATGATAATGGAAATATAGCAGATACCGGTACACTTTTAGCATTGGTCTTTATTGTATTTATTATTATGTTAAGTGGATATCTGCTGATATACAATATTTTATCGCTTTCTATATCAAAGGATGTAAGATATTATGGATTATTAAAGACAATAGGTACCACGTCTGCACAGTTAAGAAAAATTGTGCTAGGACAGGCATTACGTCTTACGGCAGTTGGAATTCCCATTGGACTGCTGTTGGGTGGTATTACATCACTTTTGGCGGTACCAATGGCCCTTTCTTTATTAAACTATGAAAGTGGAGCTATTGAAGTTAAGGTTTCATTTAACCCAGTAATATATATAGGAACTGTCTTATTTACTCTTATAACAACACTGATGGGCAGTATGAAACCTGCACGAAAAGCAGGTAATATTTCTCCTGTTGAGGCAGTAAGATACACAGGATTAACCGTAAAAAGAAATACGAGCAAATCAACCAGTGGCGGTAAAATTCACAGAATGGCTGTGAAAAATATCTTCAGAGACAGAAGGAGAGCCATGATTGTTCTTGTATCACTGTTTCTTGGTATTACTACTTTTATTGCAGTAAATACCATTGTTAAAAGCATGAGTGTAGAAAATCTTGTATCTCTATATATAAAAAATGATTTTGAACTAACAAACAATACTATTACATACGAGTCATCAGCAAAGCAGAAATTTGGTACTGATTTTTTATCGAGATTAAAATCCATGAATATTAAAAGTATAAGGAAAGTTTCTAGGCAGGAGGTTAATCTTGAATATTCAGAAGAGGTATATGGAGAGCATATAAAGGTTATGAGGCAAAAATACAATTTGTCTGACATTAATCAGGAGGCCTTTTTGAAAAATCCTGATGCGTTTTGGACATGTCTTGTTGGAATTGATACAGATTATATTAAAGAGCTTAATAAAAAGCTTGAGAAACCCATTGATACCGATGCCTTCGAAAAAGGGCAAATAGTTCTGTTTGCGTCCGATATGCCGGAACTATATAGCATTGGATCAGATATTACTTTCATAGATAAAGATACAGGTCAAAAGACTACATTAAAATTAGGAGGTATAATACCATCAAAGCCATATAGAGGAGTCAGTGGTATTGCACCTGTAATTTATATCAGTAACACAAAAATGTATCAGTTATATAGTGATCCCATTATATATACTATAACTCTTGATGTTGAAGATGGAGCTGAAAGAGAGATATTATTCCAATTACAAGAATTAATCGGAGAGGATAATGAGATTACTTTGGATTCAAAGAGCAGGATGCTGGAGCAATTTAAAAGTGCAAGGCTTGTTATGTTTGTTCTTGGAGGAGGAATGTCTTTAATACTTGCCTTTATTGGAATAATGAATTTTATTAATGTTATAATAACTAGTGTTAATATAAGAAGACAAGAGTTTGCGATACTGGAGAGTATTGGAATGACTACTGGGCAGATAAGAAAAATGCTATTGATTGAAGGGGGAGCATATGCATCAATAACATGTATTATGGTTTTACTTTTAGGTAATGGTATATCATACATATTATTTTCGCTGTTTAAACTTGAAGCCACCTATGCTGTTTATTCTTTTCCATTAACAGCACTGATAATTTCATTTTTACTTACCTTTGCAGTATGCCTTACCATACCCGAAATAGCATTTAAATTTATATCAAAGCAAAGCATAACTGAAAGGTTGAGAAGTATTGAAGGTTAAGCTACAATAAATGTATTACATGGGGGAGTTTATCTATTACTGTTAAATAGGTGTGTTAGTATTAGTTTTCAGCAAAACACAAATGAGGGTAGAGACTTAATGGATAAAATACTTATTGTAGAAGACGACATTCTACTAAATAGAGGTATTAAATTGGCTCTTGAAAAGAATAATTATTCCGTGCTGAGCAGCTATTCATATTCTGAGGGATATTCATTATTTTTATCTGAGAGTTTTAATCTATTACTACTTGACATAAATCTTCCAGATAAGAGTGGACTTGAACTATGTAATAAAATCAGAGAATCTTCAAAAGTTCCAATAATTTTTATAACAGCCAATGATACTGACCAGGATATTGTCAGGGGATTTATTACAGGCTGTGATGACTACATAGCAAAGCCCTTTTCACAGGAAGTTCTATACCGCAGAATCCAGGCTGTTTTGAGAAGAGCCAGGAACACAGAAAGCAATATTTTCAGTTCAGGTGAGATTTTGATTGATTATGATAAGATGCTGGTCAAGAAATCAGATGAGGTAATAAAGTTAACTGCCACAGAATACAGGCTTCTTACTTTTCTCACAAGAAACAGCGGCCAGGTACTTACACGTCAGAGCATTTTAGAAAAGCTGTGGGATGTGGATGAAGAATTTGTTGATGAAAATACACTGAGTGTCAATATTAAAAGACTTCGTCAGAAACTTGAAAAAGATCCAAAAAAGCCTGAGTATATCAAAACTGTTTTTGGTATAGGGTATACGTGGGGAGGATAAAGGGAACTTTCAATAGCGGTGTGCTGGTCATGAAAGTTGCTGACATGGGGAGTCATTATGAATTTCAATAGAAAAATAACCGGAATAATATGTTTGTTTATAATAATTAACCTGGCATATCTGGTTTACGTAATATTAGTTTCCAAGAGCTTTATTGATATGCTTACGTTGATATTTCTGGTACTTTTTGAGGCTGTTATAGGATTTATGTTCTACAGAACTGTAAGGAATCAAATAAATAATATATTAATGCAGTTATCGGAAGTTATAGATGTCATTACCGATATGCGCGAAGAAGAGGTATTTTCAACACTTGAAGATGACATGCTTTCAAAGCTGCAGGCTCAGGTAATAAAGCTTTCTGGTATTCTTAAAGCTCAGAATAGCAGGCTGGAAAAGGAAAAAAACGAAATAAAATCTTTGATATCTGATATTGCACACCAATTAAAAAATCCCTTGTTAAACTTGAATTTGTATATTTCTTTTCTTAAGGACGGGGACTTGGATGAAACAGCAAGACAGGAATACGTAAATAATGTTGCCAATCAGCTGGAAAGGCTGAATTGGTTAATGGATTATATGATAAAAATGTCCCGGTTGGAGGTTGGAATAATTCAATTGAGGCCGGAAAAAAACAGCGTAAATAACTTAATTTTGACGTCGTTGAAGCAGGTTTTTCATATGGCTGAAAATAAGGAAATTCAAATAATTTTTAATCCTGGTGAGGACGTTGAACTGATAGCAGATAAAAAATGGACCTGCGAAGCCATTACCAATATATTGGACAATGCAGTTAAGTACACCGGAAAAAACAGGAGAATTACAATAAATGTTTTCAAATATGAAATGTATGTCAGAATAGATATCGAGGATAATGGTTCCGGTTTAGAGGAAGCTGAAATAAATAATATTTTTAAACGCTTCTACAGAGGAAATAACTCTAAAAATCAGGACGGGGTTGGAATTGGGTTATATTTATCAAGAGAGATAGTAGCAAGGCAGAACGGATACATAAAAGTAAAGTCTAAACCTGGAGAAGGAAGTATTTTTTCAGTATTTCTACTGATAAAACGTGGATAAATAAAAAAGCTTACTAAGTTTGTCGGAAATTTAGTAAGCTTTTATTTGTTAGATAATATTCAAGTTATTAATGTATTTTCTTATCTCACAATACTATAGGAAAACGTTAAATATTAAATAAGATATCTGCGTAAGTGGGGAAAGGCCACAGTTTGGCATCAACAATGCTTTCCAGCTTATCAGCTACAGACCTCAGATTATCCATTTGAACAAGTACTTCATTTCTGTAAAGCATACCCTGTTCATATGTATCCTGATTTGATTCCTGAGCTTTTGTAAGCTTTTCCTCAAGAGTTTTAATCTCCTTCTTTAGCTGGGATGTCAGTGAAGTAACTTCTTTAAGTAATTCTTCGTTTGCGCTTATATCGGCATCTACACCGCAGCTTTTAATCTGGTTAATTGAATTAGCTATCTGAGCACCAAAGTTAATTACTGCCGGGAGAATTTGCCTCTTTGACATTTCCAGCATAGTCAGAGCTTCAATATTGATTGTCTTAATATACTTCTCAAGTGAAATTTCATATCTTGAATGCATTTCAACTCTGCTGAAAACCTTTTGTCTTTCCATTACTGCCAGGTTTTTCTCATCCAGCAGGCACTTTATGGCTTCAACATAGCTCTTTATGTTTGGAAGGCCTCTTCTTTCAGCTTCTGCAACCCATTCTTCCGAATAGCCGTTTCCATTAAAAATTATCCGTCCATTCTTCTGAACAACTTCTTTTATGATACAGTTAATTTCAGCTTCCAGATTCTCAGCTTTTTCCATTCTGTCTGCAAACTGTTCCAGAACATCAGCAACTATAGTATTCAGGAAGAAATTTGGTGATGCTATGGAAGCAGATGAACCAACCATTCTGAACTCAAACTTATTCCCTGTAAAGGCAAATGGAGAGGTTCTGTTTCTATCAGTTGTATCCTTTGGAAGCGTAGGAAGCGTAGATACACCTACAGTCACTTTACCTGCCTTATTGGTACAGATATCTTCACCACTGGCAATCTGCTCCAATATTTTTGTAAGTGGCTCACCAAGGAATATTGAGATTATTGCAGGAGGAGCTTCGTTTGCTCCCAATCTGTGATCGTTCCCTGGGTTTCCGGCTGCAAGTCTTAAGAGGTCAGCATATTCATCCACAGCCTTTATAACAGCGCACAGAAAAATTAGGAATTGTGCGTTTTCATGAGGGGTCTTGCCTGGATCAAGAAGGTTTTGACCGTCATTTGTGGTTAAGGACCAGTTATTGTGCTTTCCTGAACCATTAACTCCCGCAAAGGGCTTTTCATGGAGCAGACATACCAGGCCATGTCTCAGTGCCACTGATTTTAAAAGCTCCATTATAATCTGATTGTGGTCGGTAGCGATATTTGCATTTGAGAAAATTGGAGCAAGCTCATGTTGAGCGGGTGCTACCTCGTTATGCTCGGTTTTAGCTGAAATACCCAGCTTCCATAATTCTTCATCAAGATCTTTCATAAAGGCCGATACACGATCCTTTATACTTCCATAATAATGATCGTCCATCTCCTGACCCTTGGGTGCTTTTGCACCAAAAAGAGTACGACCGGTAAAAATCAAATCTTTGCGTTTGTCATAAGATTTTTTATCAATAAGGAAATACTCCTGTTCAGGACCAACAGTAGCAGTAACTTTTTTAACAGTATTATTACCGAAAATTCGAAGGACTCTTACTGCATTCCTTGATAAACACTCCATTGATCTGAGCAGTGGTGTTTTTTTATCCAGGGTTTCACCGGTGTATGAGCAAAAAGCAGTAGGAATGTATAATGTATTGTTTTTAATAAATGCTGGTGAAGTACAATCCCAGGCAGTGTAGCCTCTGGCTTCAAAGGTTGCACGAAGACCTCCGGTTGGAAAAGAGGAGCCATCTGCTTCACCCTTTATTAGTTCCTTACCGGAAAACTCCAGTATAACTTTTCCGTCCTCAGTTGGGTTAATAAAGGAATCGTGTTTTTCAGCTGTTATGCCTGTCATTGGCTGGAACCAGTGAGTGTAATGGGTTGCTCCTTTTTCTATAGCCCAATCCTTCATACAACTGGATACTACTTCGGCAATTTCCAGGGTAAGGGGAAGTCCTTCATCCATAGTTTTTCTAAGTGCCTTATATGTGGCTTTTGGCAGTCTCTCTCTCATAACTGAATCGTTGAATACATTCGTACCAAAGATTTCGCTTATATGACTCATAAATCACCTCATAAATATATAAAAATTTATTGAAAAGCAGCTTCCATACAGGACAAATTTGACAATAAAAAATGAACAAACAACAAGCTAGTAATTACTAAACGATATAAAAAATGATTTACATTCCTGTATTAAGCTACTTTCACTGACTTATAATTATTTATACTATTAAAAGATACAATTTTTTAATAATAATTGCAAGAGAAAAAAATATTTACTTCGTTATTCATCGAAAATTCAACCTCCATACTTTATTAATAAATGAGAAAATAACTAATTATAAAGGTTTAGAGAGAATTAAGTTATTAAATAAAAACAAAAAAATTGCAATATGATATACTTTCGGCTTCAAAAAGATTTACAGATATATTACCTTTTCCGGGGAAATTAAAAATATTAATGCTATTATGCTATAATACTACTGTTATGGACTGTAACTTTATAACCAGTTTATTTTTGCAGCTTGCTGGTAATACTTCTTAAGGTGGTAATTTTGATTAACATAAATTTTAACCCAGTCAGTTTAATTTTAATAATTCCAGTATTATATATACTGATATCTTCATTGTTTACAAAATTTAGCCGGGACAGGATAATAAATGGATTTTACTCAATAGTTAATAACATAGAATTCATAACGGCTTTGATTATTGCATTGTTTTTGACAAAGGGAATTTTATTTGAGAGAAGTAACAAAATATTTGAAGCTATATATAATGCACTTCCTGAAACAGTAAAAACAAGTTTGGCTGCAAACAATATTTATACATACCTTTGTGCAGCTTTTATAATTTTGATAATTGTAGTACTGATATTAAGACTTATTACTTTTCCTTTATATGATTATGTATTTAACGGAATGGCCAACCGATTGTATAAATCAATGAATTCTCTGAGCATATTTTCAAAAAAGATTATTTCATTTATATGCAGCATTCCAAGAGCATTTGTTACGTTAATATGCATAAGTTTTATATTTTATTTTTTTTCATACTATTTTACTGTTCCAGGACTCTCCAGATACATTGATGAATCCACAGTACTTAATACGGTATATAACACAGCACTAAAACCTGTTGTAGATGCAGATATTGCAAAAAAAATACCTGTAATTATCAACGATCAATTTAATAAGCAGGAAGGGATAGGAGAACACAGAACCAAAATTGCAGAAAATATCAGGGAAGCCCTTGGCAACTATAATATTAAGGTAATTCAATATTTTAATGGGGTTACTCTTGATGATGCCGTAAAATCTAATTCTGAAATTGATAAACTGGCCATTGAAATAACCAAAGATGCTGAGGACGATTACAGTAAGGGTAAATTAATCTATAATTGGATAACTCATAATATTCGATATGACTATGAAAAGGCTAAAAAAATTGTAAAAGAAACCAAAGACACTAAATCAGGGACCATTGAATGCTTTGAAACAAAAAAGGGTATTTGCTTTGATTACTCCAGCTTGTTTGTTTCAATGTGCAGAGCCAACGGCATCAAAGTAAGGTTGATAACCGGCCTTGGGTATAGTGGACTCTCATGGGGAGATCATGCCTGGAATCAGTTTTTTGATTCACAGAATAAAAGGTGGGTTAATGTTGACTGTACTTTTGGAGTAAGTGGAAATTACTTTGATACAGCGAAATTCTCCTTTGATCACAAAAATCACCAAATACAGGGAGAATGGTAATTTTCTGCTGATATATTGTAAGAAAATAATATATAAATATTATAGAGATCAATAAAAACTTATAGTAAAATGATACAAATTTTAATTAAAAAAAATAATATCATACAGGGGATTAGACTATGAAGATTAAATTAAAAAAAATTCCCGGAATTGAATTCATTTCGTTGTTTATAATACCAATTATGATCATATTTGGGGTATTAGGGATAATATCCTATAATAATTCTTCTAGGGTATTAAGAAATAGTATAATTGACAACGTGGTTTGTAGAACAAGAGATAATGCTAATCTTTTGAATCAGCACATAAACGAGTTTAAAACCATTATTGAAGGAGTGAGTTTTAGAAGTGAAATACAGTCCATGGACTGGGCTGTTCAAAAACCTATTCTTACTGAGGAAGCAAGGAGACTTAACATTTTGAGGTTTCAAGTAGCTGATTTAAATGGATTTGCATATTCCACAACAGGTGATGAGCTTGATCTGTCAGACAGGTTGTGGATTCAAAAGTCATTAAAGGGAGAAACATATATATCTGAGCCGTTTAAGGGAAGAATTGACGGTGACATAATAATTGTTTGTTCAACTCCTATAAAAAATAAAGAAGGGGATATTGTGGGTTCCCTTACAGCCACTATTAATCCTGCTTATTTATATAGAATTATTGGTAATATAAAAATCGGTGAAACTGGTACCGGATTTATTATCAGCAAGGAAGGAAAAATTATTGCTCAATCTGAAAAATCACCTTTGATACCAGCTAATATTTCAGATATATCAGAGTATGATGAACTATATAATGGGATAAATACTAATACCGTAGGACATTCCTTTTATAAATACGGCGGAAAAAGTTATTTTGTATCATATGCTAAAATTACAGACTCTGGATGGTATCTTGCGCTGGCAGCACCTGAAGGAGAGGTGTTCAAAGAGCTTGATCTCCTTAGGAAAGATTTTATAATATTAACTTGCATAACTATGGTATTTGGTGTATTTTGCTGCCTTTTGTTAGTGGGGCATTTTATTAAAATCAGAGTTGTTCAAAATTTACAGATGTTAGTTGAAGAGGATAAGCGTCTGCTTAAAGAATCTGCAGAAATTGAAAAGCTGAGAACGCAGTTTTTTGCAAATATAACCCATGAATTCAGGACGCCACTGAATGTTATACTTGCCTCAATTCAAATGTGTAAATTCTATTTTGATAAAGAAATGACTGCTAATACAGTAAATATTTCGAAACATTTAAAAACTATGAGGCAAAACTGCTACAGATTGATGAGACTTGTAAATAATCTTATTGATACAACAAAAGTAGATGTAGGATTTCTGAAAAAAAATGCAAGCAATCAAAATATAATAAAAATTGTCGAAGACATTGTTATGTCAATTCAAGGGTTCACTGAAATTAAAGGAATTAACCTGAACTTTGAGAAAAATACAGAAGAGAAGATTATGGCCTGTGATGTTGATAAGATTGAGAGGATAATACTTAATCTAATTTCCAATGCCATTAAATTTACCGATCCGGGAGGAAGTATTTTTGTTAAAATACAGGATAAGGGCGAAACCGTTCTGTTATCGGTCAGAGATACCGGAATAGGCATACCTGAGGATAAGCAAAGTGCTATTTTCGAACGATTTGTTCAGGTTGAACAAACTCTGAAAAAGAATAAAGATGGCAGCGGTATAGGACTTGCCTTGGTTAAGTCTTTTGTTGAACTGCATGGTGGTAGTATTTGTGCTGTCAGTGAGTATGGCAAAGGCAGTGAATTTATTATTGAATTACCGGTTACAACAGTAGATAGTGGGGAGGAAGAGAATTTACCTGAAGATGTGGAATCCCAAAGGAGAATAGAAAGGATTAACATTGAATTTTCAGATATCTATTTGTAAGGATTAAATATTTCAGAAATAAACTTTTGCCTAATTTGCATTTTAGTGGTAATATAAAAAATAACCGACTATAGCCTTAGTCGGTTATTTTATAATATGAAATATCAGAGATTAGTATATTGCCGGCATAATATCTTCACGGTGTTATGCCATATTACTATTAATATAAAGGAGAAGTAGTAAATAATGAGTGTTGATTTTCGGTTTTCACGAGAAGAATTAGAGCAAAGGATTGATAAGTTATGTAAAGCTATCAGTGAAAAGCATTCTGATTGGGACTCTGTAATTATTTTAAGCAAAGTAAATCAATACTATTTTACCGGTACCATGCAGGACGGTATACTGATAATTAAAAAGAACGGTGGTGCAATGTACTTTGCACGAAGGAGCTATGAAAGAGCTAAGGCTGAATCACCACTGTCCTGTATTTATCCAATGGAGAGCTACAGGGATGCTGCTGAAGTTGCAGGGAGGGAACTTGGTAATACACTTGTTGAAACTGAAATAATTACTTTAGCTATTCTTGAAAGGCTAAAAAAGTACTTTTCAATAAATCAGATGTTTAGTGCTGATAATATTATTTTTGAAGTAAGGGCTGTTAAGAGCGAATATGAACTTGAATTAATTAAGGATTCAGGAAGGAAGCATCAAAAGCTGCTTGACGAGGTTGTACCTTCTATTTTGAGAGAAGGTATGAGTGAACTGGAATTTTCGGCAGAGCTTTTCAATCAGATGCTGAAAAACGGATTTCATGGAGTTTCACGCTTCTTTCGCTTTCAGACTGAGATGGTTGCTGGTCAGGTGGGATTTGGGGAAAATTCCTTATATCCGACCAGTTTTGACGGGCCCGGTGGTATGAAGGGAATGAGTGCTGCAGTTCCTATATTGGGCAGCAGGGACAGATATCTTAAAAAAGGAGATCTGGTATTTGTTGATATAGGATTTGGTGTTGAAGGATATCACAGTGACAGAACTCAGGTTTATATGTTCAGAGATACGCCTTCTGCTGAGGTTGTCCGGGCACATCGTAAATGTATCGAAGTGCAGAAGCGTACTGCTGGATTATTGAAGCCAGGAAATATTCCTTCCAATATATATGAAACAATAATAGCTGAATTGGATGAGGATTTTCTTGAAAACTTTATGGGATTTGAAAATCGAAGGGTTAAATTCCTGGGGCATGGAATTGGACTTCATATTGATGAGCTGCCTGTTATAGCCAGGGGATTTAACGAACCTCTAAAGGAAAATATGGTCATAGCTGTTGAACCGAAAAAAGGAATTGCAGGCATTGGAATGGTAGGCGTAGAAGATACTTACATAGTAACACCTGAGGGAGGAAAGCTGATTACAGGTGGAGAAAAGGATATTATTGTGGTATGAAAATAGATGATTAATGGGATTATAGCAGTTCTCCTTCAGCGGGATAAAGTGACGGCTCCAGAATTGGTTATGAATTTTAAGGTGTGTGGAATGACTATTCAGAGGATATTTGCAAAGCTTGTATTCCAATAATAACTTATCTGGGGGTGTCAATGTGATAACTTTCCTTGTACCAAGTTAAATCAATTTGCATAATGTCCTGTGCATGGAGACAATGAACCTTGGTATAAAACAGTTAAAAAATGGTGTGTCGAATGTAATTCAATAGATAGAAATTAGATAAGGGTGAAGTTTATGGTTATGCTCCAAAACTATAATGATTTTATAGATAGGGTAAATGAACTTGGGTTTATGGCACTGTCGGATATCCTTCCAGGATTTCCATCAGTTGTAAACGAGACAAAAAAGCAGTCCTGGCATACAGGAGACCCTGATACCGACCCCTGGCAATGGAAAGATAGGGCTGCTCAGGAAAAGCGTTTAGCCTTTGGTTGTATATTAGGAGGACATAAGGGGTTTGTATCAAACAGAATGTATCCATATTTTTATGCTTACTATCAACCACTGGAACCAATGGACTACAGGTGGAAGGAAGGGATTGTTACCAAGGAAGTAAAATTACTATGGGAGCTTTTTCAGACCAAAACCTTATTAGATACCAGTGATATAAGACATGAAATGGGTGTGGGAAAAAAGGGAGGCAGTAAAGTTGACAAAGCAATAGTTGAGCTTCAAAAATTATTTTATATCACTGTTGCAGGTAACAGGAGAAAGGTTAATAAGTTCGGTGAACCATACGGGTGGCCTGCGAACGTCTATGACAAGGTAGAAAATTGGGCGCCGGCTTCATGGCTTGAGGTTTCCAGGGATTTGGACAAATTTGAAGCAGGTGAGTATATAATTGAAGAAGGAATAAAGATAAGTCATAATGTCACAGAAGCTGAACTAAAAAAAGCTTTGGCAATAAAGTAGGTAATTTAATTGTAAAATAATTGAAATATTATTGTTATTAGCAGCGTATAGCATTACACTCCAGCAGTATGGGAGTGTTTTCTTTTTATTATATTTTAATAAGATGGTTAGACATTACATGTTTATAATGCTATAATGTACCAGTAAATGAAATAAATACTACAGAGTTATTTCAGGAGGTTTATATGAAGGTGAATTCAAAACACTTCAGGGAAAACAGAGAATACGAGCAAGACATTAATAAAGAGTCGAAAGCTTTCCAAACTTCAGGAGTTGGAAGAAAGACAAGAGTTGCAGCATTAATTATGGCATTTTTTATGCTATCACCTTTATCATCATTTGCATCCACATCTGCAACTGCTGCAACGTCAGCAAATTCGGTTCAAAACACAGCAGAAAGTAACTCCTTAAATTCAGCTGATATTTCAACAGAAGCAAAGTCAGAATTGGTGTCTGAGTCAGAGTCAGATAACATGATATGGGAAAAATGGCCAGGTATTGAAATAGCTGTAGCCAGCGGTAAGGCGATTGAACTTAACAAGGTATTTGAATATGAAGGCAAAAAAATAAAATTTGAATATGCAATCTGGGAAGAGGATTCTCTATTACTTATTTACTCTTTACCTGATAAAGAAATGGAATTCACAACTATGCCGTCAAAATTTGCATTGGTAAATAAAGAAGGTGTAAATGTTAGTTACGGTTGGGGAATGAGTAGTAATGATAATGGAAGAGGATATATTGAGTTTGATCTTCAAGACAAATTTATAGATGGTGATGAGCTGTATCTGAATATTTATACTATACGTCCAGAAAGACCTGATATTTATTATAGCAATTATACTTATACTATGTTGCTGGATAATTCTTTATCAACTAAGGGATATAAGTATAACTTATATAAAGAATATAAAACTGACTATGGTACTTTGAAATTAAAAACAGCTAATAACGAAGATGGAAGGTTAACTATTGATTATACTTATGAATTATTGCCCGAGGTAAAAGAAATTACTCGTAGTGATTCAGAAAAGAATATTTATTTTCATATATTTCCTGATATAAGTATTCAAGACACAAAAGGCACAATAGTTCGAGCGAATGGAAGTTCCTACGAAGCAAATGGGGAAGCAGGTAAAATATACTTTAACGGTATGCCGGAACTAGGCCAAAACCTAACATTATTTATTAAATGTAGTGAAAAGGTTGTTAATTGGAAACTGGTTGTACCTGTAAACAGAGTTCCCGCTGAAATCATCAGTATAAATAAAGAATTTAAGAGTGACAACGGTATTCTCAAATTAAAGGATTTACATCTTGATGCGGCAAGTACATATTTAGATTTTGAATTTATACCCAAAAAAGAATCAAAGGTCAATATAGTTGAGCCTAAAATCACAATGAATTTAGGGAAGAAAAAAATTCCTGGATTGGTCAGGACCCGTGAATTGAATGGAAAAATTGATTTCAATTACCCTCTGTCAGAAAAAGACTTTGATGATGCAATCCTTTATCTCTATTCGATAGAAAGAAGTGTACAGTGCGATGAAGGAATAAAGGTGGATTTCGATAAAAACCAAGAGTATAAGAAGAAAGTTGATGGCTCAGAAATAGCTATATCAAACATAGTGGTTAAAGACGGAAAAACTTGTTTTGATATCGGAACAAATGATGTTAACAGGAAGTTTATTGATTTTCACGTGGAAGTACAGTCTGAGAATAAGCCAATGTCATGGTCCTCAACATCCAGTTTCTCCGTGTTTAATCGGGAAACCGGTGTGATAAAGGAGCCAATTAATAAGTCTATCGAAGTTGACGGAGAACATAAAAGCTTTGAAATAACCATCTCTTGCCTAATATATTCAGATATATATAATTGTGAAATAAAGTTGAAGTAGAATACTACATCAAGAACTACAGTATACTGAACAATACTTCAATAAATATAGAAATAAGATGCCTCCGGTATATTACCGGAGGTATTGTTTTAGAAACACATAAGTCAATATGGCTAAAATGTCGTATTTGGTTATAAAAACTTTGTGACATAGATAAGGCATACATATATCAGTGACATAGTACTGAACTTTTTTACGGTTGGAGAGGTTTGGTGATATTCAAATAAGTTTTACAATGAGAAGCAATCAATTTGTAATCCATGAAAATTAGCCAGCAATCGGTATTATATGGGTTTATTACAACCAGAATAGGAATGCTAACTCTTTCAAATATCCAAATATAGCATAATAAATCATTAGTTTCGTAGTCATTTCTGTTTGTAAAACAAGAAATGTTTACATAATTTATTGCTTTTTAGTTGACATAATGAAAATTTGTTGATAAACTGTTAACACACAATGATAAAATTTTAACAATATTGATTGGAGGCTTTTGACATGGGAAGACTTAATGGAAAGGTTGCATTGGTTATTGGCGCAACATCTGGTATTGGTAAGGCAACTGCTGCACTATTTGCTAAAGAGGGTGCAAAAGTCATCTTTACAGGCAGACGTGAGGAGGCAGGTAAAAAGGTTGAAGAAGAGCTGGCTGCACAAGGTGGTCAGGTTGAGTTCTTCAGATGTGATGCAACCGTGGAAAATGAATGTAAGGCTTTAGTTGATCATGTGGTTGAAAAATATGGTAGAATTGACATTCTTCATAATAATGCAGGTATTTTGATAGATGGAGATTTCTTGAACATCGATTTGGAGAAGAACTTTGATAGAACAATAAATACAAATTTGAGAAGTCAAATTATGACTATACAATTAGTACTTCCAGTTATGCTAAAACAAAAAAGCGGTTCTGTAGTTAACACAGCATCCGTTGGTGGTATCATAACCATGCCAAATAACATCCCTTATTCCGTTTCTAAGGCTGCAATTATTCACATGACACGTACATTAGCAAAAACTTATGCAAAAGATGGCATACGCTTTAACGCATTATGTCCTGGTTTGACCTATTCAGAAATGGTTGAACCCGATAGTGATTTTGACAAGGCTGTATTACCAGGGGTTCCTATGGGACGTGGAGCACAACCGGAAGAAATTGCAAATGGAGTTCTTTTCCTGGCAAGTGATGAATCTTCATATATTACTGGTCAGGCATTAGTTTTGGATGGTGGATTATCTCTGGCATAGTTTAAAATAACCTGTTTCGATAATCAGCCTTCATATTACATATAGCGGTTATATAAATAGTTGGGGTAAAATTGTAAATTGAAATTAATTATTAGGGAGAGTCAACCGTTAATAGACGATTGACTCTCTGTTTCTTAATTACCTTAATTGTATTGTTAACACCTTTCATTAAAGCCATTGGATTAAGTGGCTTTTCTTATTTTGTTTCTACACATAACTCAATAAAAACATAAATACTTATATATTATATAAATGTTTTTTGAGGTGTAATGAAATGAAAATATTAATTATAAACCATAAAAGGTTTTCACGTCTTTTACTTGTAGGTGCAATAGGAGCAGTCCTTTTGGTATTACTAATTTCTGCTGGACATTTAGGTGTTATTAAGTCAATTGATGTATTTAATAAAAATCGAGTACTTCCAATATACAGTGTTGAAACAGACAAAAATCTGGTGTCAATAACATTCGACTGTGCATGGGGAGCGGAAGATATTCCAGCTATTCTGGATATTCTTAAAAGAGAGAATGTCAAGGCCAGCTTTTTTATAGTTGGGTTATGGGGAGAAAAGTATCCTGATGCTGTCAAATTAATTGCAAAGGAGGGTCATGATGTAGCCAACCATGGCTATTCTCATTTGAGAATGAGTACTATAGGGAAAGAAAAATGCAGGACTGAAATTGAAATCTGTAACCAAAAGCTTGAAGAAATTTCAGGTAAAAAGATAGAATTATTCAGGCCGCCTTACGGAGACTATAATAATACAGTTATAGAAACCTGTAATGAGTTGGGATGTTATCCCATACAGTGGAATGTTGACAGCCTTGACTGGAAAAAGGATATGAGCAAACAGGCAATACTGGACAGAATCATAAAGAAAACCAAACCTGGAGCAATAATACTTTTTCATAATGATACTCAGTATACTGTAGAACTCCTGCCACAGATAATATCAGAACTAAAGGCGAAGGGTCTTGGCTTTGCTCCTGTTTCAGAACTAATCATTAAAGATAATTATTACATTGATGACCAGGGAAGGCAGCGAAAAAAATAAAGGGAGACTATCTTTCTTCATTATAAGCCAATTTAAAATGTAATTTCCAGTTTACAAAATTTAATCTCACTGAAAGCTGTATAGTCATGTAATGATGGGCGTCTTGACTAGTTTGGCATTATTGAAACAGAGATTATTAAATTCAGAGAAATATTGTGAGGGGAAGCTTTTGTCAAGTTTTAGAATAGATTTTAAACCATATGAATTAGCTGCTAACTATTCTCATGAAATAAAAAGGTGATTATTTATGACCTTCCATAAGCTAGCCCGAAAGTTTTATATATGGTTTTACTTATGGAAGGTATATCAATATAGCTGTCTTTAATTATTTCACAGAGCTATTTTAGTGAAATAAAATTCTAATAATGGGTTTAAATTCGGTTAAATGCTAATATTGCTGATAATATCCAGGTTGCAATGGATACAATAAGAAAAATAATACATAAAACAAGACCTGCTATTGCCATTCCTCTTTTTGAAGATTTCATACCAGAAGTGGCCAAAACGATTCCGATAATTGTTAAAATAACTCCGATAAGAGGAATAATCCATGCTATTATTCCAATCAGCCCAAGTACCAGAGCTGCTGTAGCTTTACCAGTCGGATCATGTAATATCATTTGACTGGTATTATTTTGACTGTAATTGATTTGATTGGGATTACTCTCATTGTAATTATTTTGATTTTCCATGACTAAATCTCCTTACATTATTTATTTTTAATGCTGAATAGTTTTTAATGTTGTATCTATATTTATTTTAGTAATGACTCAAGTGTTTTTACTCTTGACGCTAACATCTTTTTCAATGCAAAACCGAAGAACCCTGTAAGCCCCATTTCTCCAATATAAATTCCCGGCAATAGGGCAAACTTCAGCCAGGCCTGCAAGTAAATCTTGCCTTCCGAATATGTAATCTTGATAAACTGGGGCGCTGCCAGAAGTCCAACTCCTTTTTTCCAAACCTCTTCACCATTATAATTTGTCTTTGAAAATCCTTCTTTGTTGAAAAAATCTTCTGCTACAAACTTTGCTGTATTAATGTCTTTAGTAGTGGTAATTTCATTAATGTAACGTGCCATAAAATACCTCCATTTAAAGTTACTTATAATATTTGGCTTATTATGTCAGTAAACAAAATATTTATCGGCAGAAATTTAGTGATACAATATACAAAAATTACAGATTTTAGTCTAAAATGTATAAATTGATACTGGAGTCCTATTGCTGGAGTCCTATATAAGTTAATATAGTAAAATATAATCAATAAATAAAAATACTATTTAAATAGTAAGGTAAAAATTTTGATACATATGACTATGACTTGGTGAATGAGTTATTCCGCTATCTTGAATTTTATATGAAGAGAATGTCAAGGTTACGAGAGCGAAGATTTTTTAGAAGTATATTGACTATGACCTTATGTAGTGAAATAAATCCATTTGATTGACAGTCAGTAGATTTTATTAATTACATTTAACAAGGATGGCAAGAGGTTTATTTAGTTTAATTGGTTGATTCTTTTACACCTGTTGACAGAAAGTAAGTAGGCGATCATTAATAATTCAATCATACGGTACATAATGCTTTAATTTAAGCAGAATGGAATATAAACATGTCAACAACTATAACAACTATAACTGTGACTGTAGCTGTTCCGCTTTAAATAAACAGAATGGAATGAAAATAATATATTTTGCAAGAATTGGTAAATCGATATAAATGCTATAGCAATCGGGTTATTAGCAATAGCAGTACTTAACAAGCTTATTTTAAATAGATAATTGTCCAATGAGAGTATAGATCATGCCATAAATTGAGAGGTAAAAAATGTTGACAGAGTGGCAGTAAGCATGTTAAGATATTCAAGCCGTCAACGACGGCAACACTTGAGTAGTTTCTATATATGGAAGGTTAGTTACCGGAAGAGGGAAAAATAACTGCCATAAATAAAGAAGAAAAAGTGTTGACAAAGTTATAGTAAACATGTTAACATAACCAAGCTGTTGACAATGGCAACACTTAATCAGTCCATTTACTGCGTATTCAATACCTGCTAAGGACATTGATAATTGCCATAAATTGAAAATAAAAAAATGTTGACATAATGACAGCAACGTGGTAACATAGTTAAGCCGACGTGATAAGCGATTGGCAATAACCTTAAAAAGCAGTAATAACAACGCTTAAAAGGTTCCAGGATGATATGTTAGATAATAAAAAGGAATCAAGAGTTCCTGGATATAGCATCTTGGTATGGACTTTGAAAAGTAAACAGTGACAAATCATGTAAAGGACTCTTATCAATTATGAGTAAAACCAGGTGAATTTTACTGAGTAGAATTCACAGCGGACTTTACAACCTGGTTCTTGGAG